>Ga0315298_1002728_pt1 | contig 29238 bp, 21 predicted proteins | sample WHS_1_MG_FD_203077 | JGI IMG/M metagenome (GOLD analysis project Ga0315298, IMG submission 203077) | Extremophilic microbial mat communities from Washburn Hot Springs, YNP, Wyoming, USA - WHS_1_MG | ecosystem: Environmental > Aquatic > Thermal springs > Hot (42-90C) | place: USA: Wyoming... | reverse complement strand
TTAAGACAGGGCTGAACAGTTACAAATTCTTCTCGATTTCCGCTTTGGGAGAGAGTATGACGACGTCGTTTCCTGCAAACTTCATCTGGGGGGCGGCGACTGCCGCCTATCAAATTGAAGGTGCCGCCGATGAGGATGGCAAAGGTTTATCTGTCTGGGATGCTTTCTGCCGCCGGCCGGGCGCTATTTATGAGGGGCACACAGGAGAAATGGCCTGTGACCATTATCACCGTTTCCGGGATGACGTAGCCCTGATGAAAGAGATTGGCTTGAAGGGGTATCGTTTTTCTATTTCCTGGCCGCGTGTTCTACCGGAAGGTACCGGCACCGTTAATCCCAAAGGATTGGCTTTCTATGATGCGCTGGTGGATGAATTGCTGGCTGCAGGGATTCAGCCCTGGGTCACTCTCTATCATTGGGATTTACCTTATGCGCTCTATCTGCGTGGCGGCTGGCTTAATCCGGACATATCAGACTGGTTTGCCGATTACACCCGGCTGGTGGTGGAGAGACTTTCTGATCGTGTGACGCACTGGATGACCCTCAACGAGGTGCAGGTCTTTATCGGCATGGGGCTGCGAGAGGGGCGTCATGCGCCAGGACTGCGTCTGGACTGGCCGGAGGTGCTGCTGGCCGCGCACCATGCGTTGCTGGCACATGGACGCGCGGTACAGGCGATTCGCGCCTTTAGCCGTCGGCCGGCTCAGGTCGGCTGGGCGCCGGCGGGCCTGACCTGCCTTCCGGCAACCGAGAGCGCCGCCGATATTCAGGCAGCGCGCCAGGCCATGTTTTCTATCTCTCAAGCAGGTACCTGGAACAACACCTGGTGGGCAGATGCGGTGATCTTTGGCCGCTATCCGGAAGATGGCCTGCAGGTATTTGGGTCAGCCGTGCCCGATTTCCCCTCTTCCGATATGGATATCATCGCCACGCCGATAGACTTTTATGGCGCGAATTGTTATTTTGGCTTCCCCACACGCGCCGGCGAGGATGGCCAGCCGGAAAGCGTCCCCATGCCGCCCGGCGCGCCGGTTAACCTGTATTACTGGCACATCCAGTTCGACGTTCTCTACTGGGCGGCGCGCTTCCTGTATGAGCGTTACCATAAGCCCATCGTGATTACGGAGAACGGTCTGGGTGGCATGGACTGGGTCCATCGCGACGGGCAGGTGCATGATCCGCAGCGCATTGATTACACGTCCCGTCATCTGGCTGGCTTGAAGCGCGCCATTGGGGAAGGTGTGCCGGTGCAGGGTTATTTTCACTGGTCGCTGATGGACAACTTTGAATGGCAGGAGGGGTATCGCCAGCGATTCGGCTTGATTTATGTGGATTTTCCCACCCAGAGGCGGATTTTCAAGGATTCGGCCTTCTGGTATCGGCAGGTCATTCAGAACAACGGCGCAGTGCTGTAACCAGACTCGCCCTTGCACCCTGTGAGCAAAGGAGAGAGTGCTTTATGTCCACGATTCACCGTATCCAGAATGCCTATGGTTATTTTGATGAGCAGAGCGGCGAATTTGTGATTACCCGCCCGGATACCCCCACTCCCTGGATGAACTACATTGGTGAAGGACAATACGGGGGCATTGTCTCGAATACCGGCGGCGGTTATTCTTTCGATCGCGATCCCAAAAATCGCCGCGTGACCCGTTACCGCTACAACGCGATTCCGGCAGATCAGCCGGGGCGTTACGTTTACCTGCGCGATATGGAGAGCGGCGAGTACTGGAGTCCGACCTGGCAACCCGTTCCGCAGCGCATTCTGGAACGTTACGAATGCCGCCATGGCCCCGGTTATACGCGCATTGCCAGCGAATACCATGGCATTCGAGCGGAATTACTCTATTTTGTGCCGCCGGCATCCTTTTCTCCTTTTCCTGGTGAGATTTGGGTGCTCAAGGTGCAGAATCAGGGCGCTCGGCCGCGTCGCCTGCGTTCTTTCTCCTACGTGGAATTTTCTTACTGGAGCGCCGAGATTGACCTGCACAATCTGGATTGGGGGCAGCACATCGTTCGCAGTCGGGTGGAGGACGGCCTCATCCGCACCTTTACATATTTCCGTCCAACGACTACCTTCTTTACCAGTAACCTCAAGCCGGTTGGATTTGATACCGATCGAGAGGCCTTTGTTGGGAAATACCGTGACCTTTCAAACCCGCTGGTGGTGGTGGAAGGGAAACCGCAGAATACGCAGGCGCCGCGTGGCAATCACATTGGTTCGCTGTGCCACGAGTTGACTCTCAAGCCCGGCGAAGAACAGAGCGTGATTTACTTGCTTGGCGTCACCGATGAGCCAGAGGCGATTCCCGCTCTGGTAGAACAGTATCGGCGGCCGGTGAACGTTACGGCGGCGTTCGATGCCCTACAGGCCGACTGGCGCGACTACCTGAATAAATTTCAGGTAGAGACCCCCGACCATGAGATGAACGCCATGCTCAATGTCTGGAATCAGGTGCAGTGTCGCGCGACCCTTTTCTGGTCGCGCTTTGTCTCGGCTTATGAGACTGGCCTGGGGCGAGGCATGGGAACGCGCGATTCGGCGCAAGATACCCTGGCGACGGTGCACAACGCGCCGCAGCGGGCACGGGCAACCCTATCTATGTTGTGGAAATTACAATTCCAGGACGGTCATACCTGGCATCAGGTCTATCCGCTAACGGGCGAAGGCGGCCCCGGCCTGGCGGGGGAGTTCCCGGAATGGCCACAGTGGTTTTGCGATGATCATCTCTGGCTGGTGCTGGCGACTGTAGCGTACCTGCGCGAGACAGGAGACTTTGCTTATCTCGATGAGCGCCTGCCCCATCAGGATGGCGGTGAGGATACCGTTTGGGGGCACATGCTGCGTGCCATAGACTTCACCCTGAATCATCGCGGCCCGCACGGCCTGCCGCGTCTGGGTTTTTCCGATTGGGACGATACCATGAATCTCGACCATGGTTCCGGCAAGGCCGAATCGGTGATGGCCGCACAACAGTTTTGTCGCGTGATGCTCGATTTAGCCGATTTATGCGCGGCGTTGGGCAAAGGCGAAGAAGCGCAACGTTTTCTGGCCCTTAAGGAAGAAATGGCCGCCATTGTAGAACAGGTTGCCTGGGATGGTCAATGGTATGTGCGCGCCTTCGATGATGAAGGGCAGCCGGTTGGCGTGCAACGTGATCGGTATCACAAAATCAACCTCAACACCCAGACCTGGGCTATTCTGGGCGAGTGCGCCAGCCGTGAACGCGCCGAACTGGCCATGCGTAGCGTGCATGAGAAACTGAACACGCCGTTTGGCATTGCTATCCTGTGGCCCCCCTATGAAGGCAGTGACGCGCGCGTGCGCGGCACTTCGACCTATCCACCCGGCGCCAAGGAGAACGGCGGTATCTTCAGTCATGCCAATACCTGGGCTATCATCGCTGCCGCTCGTCTGGGATGGAATGATCGCGCTTATGAATATTATCACCAGATGCTTCCCCTGACGCGCAAGGATAACGATCACTTCAAAGTAGAGCCATATGTGTACTGTGGCAATATTGCTGGCCCCACTCATCCACAGTTTGGTTATGGGCGTAATGCCTGGCTTTCCGGTACGGCTTCGTGGATGTTCGTGGCCGCGACGCAATGGATTCTGGGTATCCGTCCTACGTTCAGAGGGTTGCAGATTGCTCCGGCCATTCCTTCTCACTGGCGCGGCTATCGCGCCCACCGTGAGTTCCGGGGGGTGACCTATCATATTCGCGTGGAACGTCAGGGCCAAGGGAATGAGGTCGCGCTGGAGGTGGATGGAAAACCTGTCGAAGGCAATATCGTTCCTCTTCCTCCATCCGGGCAACGTGAGGTAGAGGTGCGCGTGGTTTTGCGCTGAGGCGTCGTTGAACACGTCACCGTGCGGCGCGTACTGGCCGGGTATTACAGTATGAGCGCCTGGGGTGTGACATCCCCCCGGCCTGTGCCCGGCGCATCTGGTTCGCCTTACGTCCACACGCCGGCAATTGGGGTCTGGCAGTGCGGACAGGTTCCCTGCGGGCTGAGGCGATATTCGGAGATCACGTATGCCCAACGGCGGATCAGCGGCTGGCCGCATGTGGGGCAGAAGGTAGTTTCGTATTCTTCCACCTGACCGGGCAGGTTGCCGGCATAGACATACCGCAGGCCGGCCTCGCGACCAATCTCAGCCGCGCGGAGAAGGGTGCGCGCAGGCGTGTTTTCGGTGTCCCGCATCTTGTAATCGCTGTGAAAGGCGGTAACGTGCCAGGGGATATCTACCGACACCGAAGCCAGGAAGCGCGCGGTTTCCCACAATTCCTCGTTGCTATCGTTAAAGCCGGGTACGACCAGCGTTACCACTTCCACCCATAACCCCATCGCTTTGGCGCGCTGAATCGTGTCCAGGACGTTCTTCAACACGCCACCGAGAAGACGGTAGTTCTGCTGCCGCATGGACTTCAGGTCAATTTTCAAGCCATGCAGCCAGGGACGCAGGTACTCCAACACCTCTGGCGTAGCATTGCCATTGGACACATAGACGCATTTCATGCCCGCCTGGATGGCCAGTTTAAAAATGGCAACAGCCCATTCGCTGGTGATGAGGGGTTCATTGTAGGAGGAGGCTATCACAGCTGCGCCGCTGTTCCTTGCCCAGCCCACAATCTGTTCCGGGGAAAGGCGACGAAGGTAGTAAACGGATTCGTCCGCGGCCGGGTCGCGCAACGTCTGTGAGGAAAGCCAGTTCTGGCAGTAAGGGCAGTGGAAATTGCAGCCCAGCATGCCGAAAGTCAGGGCAATCGTGCCGGGCAGGAAGTGATAGAACGGCTTTTTCTCGATGGGATCGGGGTGCAGGCCAGCGACATACCCCCAGGGGACGCGCAACGTCCCGGCCTCATTGAAACGCACCTGACAGATGCCGCGCCGTCCAGGCCGAATCAGGCAACGATGGCCGCAGGCAGTACAACGTACCGCGCCCTCGGCCTGTGGAACAAAAAGTTCCCCAGGCGCTGTCAGGGTGTCTAGAATGGTTTGCAGGTTGGACATGATACACGAGTATTATACCTGTTCTTCGATTCTCTGGCGGGCCGCGTCGTAGACGCGACGCAAAGGTACACCGTGCTGTTCCGCGGCGCGTTTGCAATCCTCGTATTCCGGCGCGTGCTTGATGGATCCATCGGGTAGGCGGGCGCTCTTGATCCGAATCGCCCCGTAGGGGGTTTCCACTGTCTGATGAAAGCGTTCCAGAGCGCGCCGTTCGACAATCTGACGGCGCACGCCCAGGGTGCTGGTTTCGCGCAGGAGAATCTCTTCCAGTTGATCCCCCTCCTGCCAGCGCGCCAGCACCGAGAGCATGATCGCGGGGCGATTCTTCTTCATCTGAATTGGGGTGAAGAAAACATCCAGCGCGCCTGCAGCAAACAGTTTTTCCATCACATAACCCAGGATTTCCGCGCTGACGTCATCCAGATTTGTTTCCAGTAAGAGGAGCTGCTCCATGCCGTCCTCTTGCTCGCCGATGATCAGGCGCAGCAGGTTGGGAACAGGCAGATCGCGCTGGCCGGCGCCGTAGCCGACGGCCTGAAGTTTCATCGGCGGAACAGGACCAAAAGCCTGGCTCAGGCTGGAGAGCAATAACGCGCCTGTCGGCGTGACCAGTTCGGCATCGAGATCGCGACCGTAAATCGGGACATTTTTGAGCAAGGCCAGCGTGGCCGGCGCCGGGAGTGGAATTGGCCCATGCGCGCCTGAGACGAACCCGCGTCCTAACGGCAACGGCGAGGCCTGAACCTGTTGAATGCCCAGTACCTCCAGGCCGATCAGGGCGCCCACGATGTCCACAATGGTATCAATGCCCCCGGCCTCATGCAGGTGTACCTCCTGCGGTGAGAGGTGATGAATCTCGGCTTCGACTTCCGCCAGCCGCTGAAACATGGCGTCAGCGCGCTCGCGCAGCGAGTCCGTCAGGGCGCTGCGCCTCAGCAGCGCCTGGATGTCGGCCAGACGGCGACCATGATGGGCCGCTGCTTCGGCTTGTTGCCCGGTTAGGATGACATCTACTTTCGTCGCCTGAAAGCCGTTTTTGACCACTTTGCGCGCCTGGAGTGCGAATTCGTCGTCCAGTTGTAACGCTGCCAGGCGCTGCCGCAAGGTTTCTACGGACAGGCCAGCGTCAACCAGCGCGCCCAGAATCATGTCGCCGGAAGCGCCGGCGATGCAGTCGAAGTAGGCGATTTTCACTGCTTTTCCTCTTTCGTGGAATGTTTCAGACTGACCTGCAGGATTCGATAGGCGAGAATGGCGGCGCCGAAGCCGTTGTCAATGTTGACCACCGCGACCCCGCTGGCGCAGGAATTGAGCATGGCAAGCAAAGCCGCCAGCCCTGCAAAACTGGCGCCATAGCCTACGCTGGTCGGGACGCCAATAACCGGACAGTGCACCAGACCGGCGATGACACTGGTCAGTGCCCCTTCCATGCCGGCAACGCTGATGACGATGGCGGCCTGCCTCAGGAGGGGCAGGCGGTCGAGGAGACGATGAATGCCGGCGACGCCGACATCGTAGGCGCGTTCGACGCGTTGACCCAGAAATTCGAGCGTTTGAGCGGCTTCTTCTGCTACCGGTACATCGGCGGTGCCGCCTGTGGCAACCAGCACATAGTGCTTTTGCTCCAGCGTGGCTGGAGCGCCCCGTACCAGCGTGATCAGGCGCGAAACGGGATCGTAATGCGCTTCGGGAATCGCTTGCTGTACTCTGGCTGCCAGTTCTGGCGCCAGACGAGTGCCCAGCACGCGTTCGTAGTGCTCGCTGAGACGTTTCAGGATGGCGATGATTTGTTCGGTTGTTTTTCCCTGGCAGAAAACCACTTCGGGCAAGCCGCTGCGCAGCGGACGGTGCAGGTCCAGGTTCGCGTATCCCAGGTTTTCGTAAGGCAGAAGGCGCAACCGCTCCAACGCCGCGTCGGGCGTCAGTTCACCGTTGGCCACTGCTTCGAGCAGGTGACGGAGCGCAAGAACGTCCATGGCTCAGTCCGCTTGAGACGCGGAGACTGCGGGCAGGACTTCGTTCATGCTACCACTGCGAAAGCCGCGCAGGTCAAGGGTAACGTAGGGGTAGCCCAGGGCGGTGAATTGACGCGTGATCTCCTCGCGTTGGGCGAGAATCCGGGCGAACTCCGTTGGCTCGACCTCGATGCGCGCCAGTGTCCCGTGATGACGCACGCGCAGCGGACGCGCTCCCAGGATGTGGCGCAGGATCGCTTCCGCCTGCTCGATCTGGCACAATATCTCTGCCGTGATCGGCGTCCCGTATGGAATGCGCGAGGCCAGGCAAGCCGCTGACGGTTTATCCCAGTTCGGCAGGCCCAGTTCGCGCGCCAGCAGGCGCGCTTCGGCTTTCGTCAGACCGGCCTCCTGTAAGGGACTGCGCACGCCATATTGTTGCGCGGCGCGGCGACCGGGGCGATAATCGAGAGCGTCGTCGGCGTTGCTGCCGTCTACTACCGCGCGATAGCCATGTTCACGGGCGTAGGCGGTAAACTTGCCATACGTTGCCTCTTTGCAAAAAAAGCAACGATTCGGCGTGTTTGCCAGATAGTTGGGATTGGCAAGTTCCTCGCCGGGCAGGAGAACATGCCTGACGCCAATGTGACGGGCGAGCGCCTCTGCTTCCTGTCGCTCTGCTGTCGGCAGGCTGGGAGAGACAGCGGTCAGCGCGATCACATTATCCTCCCCCAAAACCTCATGGGCAACGCGCAAGACCAGTGTGCTATCGGTGCCGCCGGAGAAAGCCACCGCCACGCGGCCCAGTTCGGCCAGGATGGCTTTCAGGTGGGTATATTTTTCGTGGACGGGACTGTCGTTCAATTTTCGCGCTCCTTCAGGAGTTGTTCCATGCGACTTTCGCCGACGTTGTAATAGCGAGCGGCGCGGTGATGGACAATGATCGCGGCTGTGGATTGTTCCGGCACCAGTTGAAAGGCCGGGGTAAGCGACATACCGAGTTCTCTTTCCGCAGGCAACAGGTCAAAGACTTTGCGGTGATCGCTCAGGTCAGGGATGGCCGGATAACCCCAGGAATAGCGTTTGCCCTGTCCTTCAGCCAGGCCGAGTTCACGGCGGATGTGGCGGTGCAGATATTCAGCCGCCGCCTCTGCGGTTTGTACGGCCAGGCCGTGAACGAAGTACATTTCGGTATATTCGCCGGCGGCCTGCAATTTCTCGAACTTTTCGGTCGCCGCTGCGCCAACGGTCACCACCTGTAAAGCCACTACGTCCATTTGACCGGAATCGACCGGAGCAAAATAATCGGCCAGGCACAGGAAATCGCCTTCGGATTGACGCGGGAACGTGAAGCGCATCAGTTCCTGAGGGGAGGGGGTGGCAAGCGTTTCGGGATCGTAAAGAATCAGGTCATTTCCCTCGGCCTGACAGGGCCAGAGACCATAGACTCCCTGGGGTTGAAGCCAGCCATGACGCAAGGCGTCTTTCATCATGCGTTCCAGCCGTGCCTCGAACTCAGCGCGCAGGCGTTCCCATTCCTCGCCGTGAGCATTTTTTGCGCCCCAGGAGAGGCGGAAGAGCTCGTTCCGGGAAAGATGCTGGAAAACGATTTCCAGCGGCATTTGCCGGACGATGCGTACTCCCCAGCGTGACGGGAACGGTATCGGCTCTGGCCGAACGGTGGAACGCTGGATCGGCCTCGCGCGTTGACCGGACGGCGGGCGGCCCAGTTCCATTTCCGCCTCGCGACGAATGCGTTCGAGCAGCGCGGGACGCGCTTGCGTATCAATCAACGAATCCATCACGGCCAGCCCTTCAAAGGCGTCTTTGCAATAGAACACGCCAGCCTCGTAAGGAACGCCGTCTTCCGTGAACAGGATGCGGCGTCCAAAACGGCGGTTGATGGCGGCGCCGCCAACGAGCACGGGAAATTTTAACCCTCGCCGATGCAATTCGTTGACAATCAACGGCATCTGCTTCGAGGTGCTGACCAGCAGCGCGCTCAAACCAATGGCTGTGGGCTTGACCTCGGCGGCTTTGGCGATGATCGTTTCGGCTGGCACCTGTTTTCCCAGGTCTATCACGGTGTAGCCATTGTTCGCCAGAATTGTTTTGACCAGATTCTTGCCGATATCATGCACATCGCCGTACACGGTGGCCAGCACAATCGTCCCTTTGCTGACGCCCTCTTTTTTCTCCAGATAATTCTCGAGGTGTGCCACCGCCTGTTTCATGACCTCGGCGGATTGCAGGACGAAGGGCAGGATCAGCTCGCCGGTGGCGAATTTGTCGCCCACCTCTTTCATGGCTGGCAGAAGAATTTCGTTGAGCACCCGAATGGCGGCAGCGTGGCGTTGCGCGCCGCTGGCCTCTGCGGCAAAGGTGCGGATAAGTTCGTCAATATCGGCCTCCACGCCTTCCTTATGGCGGTGGACAACGCGCCAGTGCAGGCGTTCTGCGGCGGTCATGCCGGCGGTAGGGCTGTCGGACGAGGCAAGCGTGGCCGCCGTGGCAGGCCCAACTGACTCGAAGTAGGCCAGGTAGCGTTGCAGGGCGTCCGGGCGACGGTTAAAAATCAGGTCTTCGGCCAGGGCGCGAGCTTCTGCGGGAATATCCGCGTAGGGAATGATGTGCTGTGGGTTGACGATCGCCGCGTCCAGACCCGCGCGCACGGCATGGTAGAGCATAACGGAATTCAGGGTAGGGCGGGCGTGCGCTGCCAGCCCGAAAGAAACATTGCTGATTCCCAGAGAGCAAAGTACACCGGGAAGTTCTTGCTTGATGAGGCGAATTCCTTCCAGAGTCTCGATCGCCGAGTCGGCATATTCGGCCTCGCCGGTCGCCAGGGTGAAGGTCAAGGGGTCGAAGAGCAAGGCGTTAGGGGACAGGCCGAACTCGCGAACCGCAATTTCATAGAGTCGGCGGGCCACTTCCAGTTTGCGCTGGCGTGTGCGCGCCATGCCCTGCTCATCAATCGTCAGGCAGATGACAGCGGCGTTGAACTCGCGTGCCAGATGGAAGACTTTCTCCGCCTTGACGCGGCCACCTTCCAGATGGGTAGAGTTAATGAGACAACGCCCCGGTGCCGTTTTGAGTGCCACCTCAAGGACGTGCGGCTCTGTGGTGTCAATGACCAGCGGCACCTCCACGCCGTTGGCCAGCTTCTTGATCACCTTGCGCATCAGTTCGTCTTCATCAGGGCGCTCGGTCACGGCGGTGGAGATATCCAGAGCGTGCGCGCCAAAGTTGACCTGCTGACGGGCAATTTCGAGGATGGCCTCGTAGTTTTCGGCGAGCAGGAATTCTTTGAATTTGCGACTGCCCTGGGCGTTGCAGCGTTCGCCGATGAGAAACGGCGGAGGATCCTGGATCAGCGAAACGGCCTGGGTGGCCGAGGCCAGACGCGGCGTACTGGTTGTCGGGCGCGGCGGATGCGGGTGGCCGCGCAGTTTCTCAACCAGCAGTTTCAAGTGCGCCGGTGTGGTGCCGCAGCATCCGCCCACAATACTGATATTGTGACGCGTGACGAATTCGACCAGCGTTTCGGCAAAAGGCGCAGGCTCCAGGGGATAAACGGCGACGCCGTCCACATTGAGCGGCAGGCCGGCGTTGGGAATGCAGGAAACCGGCAGGGTGGCATGTTCGCCAAGATAGCGGATAGGATCGCGCATTAAATCGGGGCCGGTGGAACAGTTCAGGCCGATGACATCCACTGGCAGGCCCTCCAGAATTGCCAGCGCGGCGGTAATATCGGTGCCGAGCAACATGCGGCCATTCGTGTCCAGGGTAACCTGCACTTGCAACGGCACCCAGAGGCCGGTTTCAGCAAAGGCACGCTGTACGCCGGTAATGGTTGCCTTGACCTCCAGAATGTCCTGCGAGGTCTCAATGAGAATCACGTCCACGCCACCGCGCAACAGCCCGGTGGCTTGTTCACGGAAGACGTCGGCGAGTTCGTCGAAGGAGATATTCGAGAGTCCCGGATCGTCGGCGGAGGGGAGTTTGCCTGAGGGGCCAATGGAGCCGGCGACGAAGCGCTCCTGCCCGGTCTTTTGCGTGTATTCATCAGCAAGGCGACGTGCCAGGCTCGCCGCAGTCTGGTTGATTTCGACCACCCGCTGCGCCAGGCCGTATTCGGCCAGGGTAATACGGTTGGAGCGAAATGTGTCGGTTTCGATGACGTCTACGCCCACCTCCAGGAAAGAACGGTGCACCTGCTCAACGGCCTGGGGGTAGGAAATGACCAGATAGTCGTTGCAGCCGAAGTATTGTTCGCCGCCGAAGTGCTGCGGCGTGAGATTCATCTTTTGCAGGTTGGTCCCCATGGCGCCGTCATAGATGAGCACTCGTTGCTGGAGAGCATCCAGGTAGCGGCGATTGGTATAGCGGCGTTCGGGCATGGCACGTCCTTTCGTGTAACAAAAAGAGTAAAAAAAGCCTCTCTGGATGGAGAGGCGCGGTAATTTCTGACCTCATCTTCCAGAGTACAGACGTTGTCGGTTCTGTCTCTGCCGGATTTGGCACCTTGCTTTCCGGGAAAGCGGTTGCCGAGGTTTCACAGGGCCGGTCCCTCCACCTCTCGCGATGAGCGCGATGGTCCTATGGCAGGAAGTGTACCATTGGGGAGGGGAATTGTCAAATTCGGGTAACTGCTCAGTCATGGCATTGCGAGCCGTTTTTTTTGGCGAAGCAATCTCCCCTTTATCAGGCTGAATGGACCGCCTGGGGATTGCTTCGTTGCAAAGAACGCTCCTCACCATGACATCCACCACGGTTTTGAGACAGGGCTAAATAATTACAAGTTCGGAACAATGGCCTCCGCGTTTCCCGTTCGCTGTGATATACTTTCGCTTTGAGAAATCTGCTCCGAGTGAATCATGACCGCGCCAATTCGTAACTTCTGCATCATTGCTCACGTGGATCACGGTAAATCTACCCTGGCCGATCGCCTGCTCCAGTTGACCGGCACCCTTTCGGAGCGTGAGATGACCGAGCAGGTATTGGATAGCATGGATTTGGAACGCGAAAAGGGGGTAACCATCAAGGCCTCGGCGGTGTGCATGAAATATACCGCCAGCGATGGGCAGACTTATGAACTGAATCTGATTGATACGCCAGGGCACGTGGACTTCAGTTACGAGGTCTCGCGTGCTTTGCAGGCCTGCGAAGGGGCGGTGTTGGTGGTGGATGCCAGCCAGGGAATTGAGGCCCAGACGCTGGCTAACCTGTATGCGGCTCTGGAGGCCGATCTGGTCATCATCCCGGTGATCAACAAGATTGACCTGCCCTCGGCGCGACCAGACGAGGTGGCCGAGGATATCGGCAGTCTGCTGGGTGTGCCGCCGCAAGAAGTGATCCGCATTTCTGCTAAGGAAGGCACGAATATCGCCGCGGTGCTGGAAGCCGTGGTTGCCAGAGTCCCGCCGCCGCGTGGAGACCCACAGGCGCCGTTGCGGGCGCTGGTTTTCGATTCGCACTACGATTCCTATAAAGGGGTGGTGGCCTATGTGCGCGTGGTGGATGGCAGTCTGCGCGCGACCGATAGCCTGCACCTGATGTCCAGCGGCGTGGATGTCAAGCCGGTGGATGTAGGCATCTTCGCTCCAGCCCTCAAGCCCACCGGGCAATTGATGGCTGGCGAGGTCGGTTATATCGCCACCGGCCTGAAAACGGTGCGCGAGGCGCGCGTTGGAGATACCATTACCAACACCTTGCAGCCGGCGGTTGAACCTTTGCCGGGTTTCCGTCACCCCAAGCCCATGGTGTTTGCCGGTATCTATCCTTCGGAAGCGGAAGATTACCAGAATCTGCGAGAGGCCCTGGAGAAACTGCAACTCAATGATGCCTCGCTGGTTTATCAGCCGGAGACCTCGCAGGCCCTGGGTTATGGGTTTCGCGCCGGTTTTCTGGGCCTTTTTCACATGGAAATCATTCAGGAACGCCTGGAGCGGGAGTACGATCTGGATGTGGTCTTTACGGCTCCGACGGTGGCCTATGAAGTCCTGCGACGCGATGGCACGACGCAGATTGTTCATTCACCGGCCGAATTGCCCGAAGAAAGCGACATTGCTGAGATTCGCGAACCCTGGGTCAACATTGAAATCATTACTCCGCTCGAATATTACGGGGCCATCATGGATCTGGTCACGCGACGACGCGGTGAGTTCAAGGGCCAGGATTATCCTGCGCCGCACCGGGTCCAGTTACATTACGAGATTCCACTCGCGGAAATCATGGTAGATTTCTTCGATGAACTCAAGTCGCGTACGCGCGGGTACGCTTCGCTCGATTACCAGTTTGCCGAGTATCGCCCGGATGATTTGCAAAAACTGGAGATTCTGGTCAACGGCGAGCCTGTAGATGCCCTGGCAACTATCGTTCACAGGAAAGACGCCTACCACAAGGGACAGCGGATGATTACCAGACTCAAGGAACTCATCCCGCGCCAGTTATTCGAGGTGGCTATCCAGGCCGCGGCCGGCGGACGCGTGATCAGTCGCGCCAATGTCAAGGCGTTGCGCAAGGATGTGCTGGCAAAGTGCTATGGCGGTGATATTACCCGTAAGAAGAAGCTGCTCGAAAAGCAAAAACGCGGCAAGAAGCGGATGAAAATGATTGGCAACGTGGAGATTCCACAGGAAGCCTTTATGGCTGTCTTACGTCTGGAGGAGGAGTGAATCCAGTGCATCCGTCGCGGTCTCGTCCTGCTCTTTTCCCGCGCTGGTTACCGGGCGTGCTCATCAGTCTGGCAGTTGTCGTTGTCCTTGTTCTCAATGTGGACTGGTCGGCGGTCGGGCGTGCCTTTCAAACCGTAGACTGGCGCTTTCTTCTACTCCATGCGCTGTTTTACTTTGCCTCGGTCAGTGCCCGGGCGGCTGCCTCGCGCGTACTTCTGGACCGTCGCCCGACTTTTGGCGCTTCCTTCCTTGCTTTGATGGAAGGCTATCTCATTAACAACCTCTTGCCTTTCCGCCTGGGGGAGCTGAGCCGCGCCTACTTCCTGAGCAAGAGACTCAAAACCAGCATCTTCTACACTCTCCCGGCCATTGTGATCGAACGTGCCTACGATTTGGCCTTCGCGGCCATTCTGGTAGTGGTCACCTTGCCTTTTGTTCTGGGCAATGTTTCCTGGGCGCGGCCGGCAGCGTTCTGGACGTTGAGCCTGGTAGTGCTCGCCTTGTTCTCTATGTATCTGGTCGCGCGGGTGCGCCGTCCCCTGCGCACCGGATTGAGTCGCCTGTTGGCTCGCTCGCCGCGTCTGTCCTCTCTCTTGCTTCCCCGCCTGGACTCATTCCTGGATGGGCTGGCGATCCTGACGGATTTTCGCCGTTTCCTGCTCAGTTTGCTCTGGATGGCGTTATCCTGGCTGGCGATTGCGGCCTGTCAATTTGCCCTGCTGCGAGGCTTTTTGCCTGAGGCGCGGCCTCTTTACGCCGCGTTCGCGCTTGGGATTTCTTCTTTTGGCGGCGCCATCCCTTCGGCTCCGTCTGGCCTGGGTGTCTATGAAGGGGCGATTGTCGTCGCGCTGGCGACCTTCGGCATTGCCGATGGCCTGGCGCTGGCCTATGCCATTACGCATCATATTGCTCATCTGCTGTACTCAGGCATCTTTGGCCTGGTGGGGTTGGGTCAGGAAGGGGAAAGTCTGGCGGCTGTGTATCATCGCTTCTCTCGAAGAAGCGCCGCGTCGAACGTTCCCATAGAGCAGGCAGACGCAGGGGCAGATGCCGATGACCGGGCGGCAGGAGCCAGGGCTGAATGAAACTGTTGTCTCGGATCAAGGCCCTGTTTTCCGGGATTCGCCGGCCGCCCCCGGCCCGTCGTTCCTCATTGCTCTATCACTACCTCCGCCGTGATGGCGAGGCGCAGACGCGCCTCCACTTGCGCCTCGATCCCGATGGGCGCGGGACGCTTATTGTCAACGCCAGCCGCATTTATCACCTCAATCCGACTGCGGCGCTGATGGCGCGCCTCGCGCTGGAGAAGACTCCTGAACCTCAGGCAATCAAGACCATCCGCCGCGCCTACCGCGTCAGTCTGACTCAGGCTCGCGCCGACTGGCAGGCGTTTAACCGTCAGTTCGATGACCTGCTCCGCCCGGATGGCCTTTGCCCGATTCACGACCTTGGCCTGGAAGTCATTGCTCCCTTTTCCGCGCGTCCTGCCGCGCCCTATCGCCTTGATCTGGCATTGACGTATCGCTGCAACAATGACTGCGCTCATTGTTATAACGTGGAAGGCCGCGAGTTGCAGGAATTGACTACAGACCAGTGGAAATGTGTACTTGACCGCGCCTGGGAACTGGGCATTCCGCACATTGTCTTCACTGGCGGTGAGCCTACCCTGCGTGAGGACCTGCCTGCGCTGATCGCCCACGCTGAATCGAATGGTCAAATCACCGGCCTGAACACCAATGCCCGCCGTCTGGCCGATCCGCGCTACCTCGAGCGTCTTGTTGCCGCCGGCCTCGATCATGTCCAGATCACGCTGGAATCCTGCGATCCCGAAGTCCATAACCGCATGGTTGGCGCGCGCGCCTTCGAGCAGACCGTGCGCGGTCTGAAAAACGCCCTCGCCAGCCGCCTTTTTGTCATGACCAATACCACCATGTTGCGCACGAATGTCCATACTGTTCCGGCCACGCTTGATTTTCTCGCCGAACTGGGCGTCCCAACGGTGGGATTGAACGCGCTGATCTATGCCGGGCGTGGCCAAACGGTTGGAACAGGGCTGGACGAGCGCGAACTTGCCCCTCTCCTTGAAATTGCCCGACAGAAGACCGAAGCCCATGGTCAGCGTCTGATCTGGTACACTCCTACCCGTTATTGTCACTTTAATCCGCTCTCGCTGAATCTGGGCGTCAAAGGATGCACTGCCGCCTTGTATAATATGTGTGTGGAACCCAATGGCGATGTTCTTCCCTGCCAGTCCTACTATGTTCCGTTAGGAAATTTTCTTACCGATGACTGGAATGCCATCTGGAATCATCCGCTGGCGCTTCGTCTGCGTGAGCGGCAGGGACTGCCCGAAATGTGCCGGGATTGTTCATGGCGGCTTGAATGCGGAGGCGGTTGTCCGCTGCAGTACTCCGATGACGGACATTGAACCGTCAGTTTGCAGGATGGCCTTTTGAGGCTATCTGTGCAGGGATGGCCTTTCCAGACTGTCGCCACGCGGCCGCCGGTCGTGCGACCTGGCATTTTGCCTGACGTAATTCGTTTGGAAATTCTGGCGGAGGAGCCATGGGCAAAACTTCCCCTACGCAGTCATTGCGGGCTTTCTTCCAATCCCTGGTGAAATATCTTTACCTTGATCCCTTGCGAGAAGCGTTCATTCCGCTGCGCGATTTGCCCCTGGAAATGCGCATTCTAGGCTGGGGCGGCTATGGTGTTCTTGTTGCTCTGATAGCCGTTATGATATTTGCGGCCTTCTCCGGTGCAGAATTGAAAATGGTCATGCTACCGACCGTAGTGGGGAAGCAGGGCATTCATGCCTACGTGCCGCTTCTGGTGTTTATCGCCGCTCTGATGGCTTTGCTTTTGGGTTGGGCCTATCTTCTGACGGCAATCACTGCCAGTCATCCGGTAGTTTTTTTCCCGTTTGCTGCTCTGTTTTGCCTTCAACTGACCTGCCTGATTCCGGCTGGTATTCAGGGCGTCTGGGGCCTGGTATGGTTATGCGCTGTCTTGCCGCTTACGTTGACAGTGATGCTGGCCTATCTTTTCACGTACCGGAAAAGCCTCTGGCGCGAACGGCCTCTTCTTGAGTTCGGAATCTGGCTATCCCTGCTCGTTCTATCCGCGTTATGTCTCTGGCTTGGCAGAGGCGGTTTTTATGAGATGACCGCCGGCTTGAATCTCATCTTCAGTGCTCTGTTTTTGCTGCTTATTCCACTCTGGCTGTGGATGGGTCTTTCGCTGGTCGAAATTGGCCTGGACCTGGCCGGGCGTGTAGTGGCGGTCTTAGGCCGCTGGTTGCCCGACAGGTTTTTTCAGATATTGGCCTGTTTCATCCTGGTTACCCCACCGTTGGCGCTGGGCGTGGAGTATCTTTGGGAGCGTATCGCCCCAGTGGAGCGGACGGCAATCCCTTTGCTGATGGAAGGTGTGGTACTTCACGCCATTCTTTCCCTGCCGTTGCTGCTCGCCCTCGCTATCCTTGTCCTGAGACGGCGTTGGGATGGTTACCAGGCGGCCCGCTTGCTTGCCTTGAGCCTGCTGCTGATGATTTTTGCTTTGGGCCTGGCGCTGGCCCTGGAGGGCGTTGACATCTCCAATCCGCTCGAATGGACCATTCGTCGTGTCTCTTTCCTGCCTTCGGTACTGGTCTTCGTGACCATGCTGGTCTATAATGTGTTTGGTGTTGGCGCCAGATTCGCCTGTGGCGATAGCCATTTGCTGCCGCGTCAGACGCGTATTCTGCTGGTCTTTGGGCTGGCTTTGCTGGTGACCGGGCTGGCTATCTTTGTGACGAATCTGCGGGATGGAAGCGGCCGGCCGGTGGGTCAGTGGGAAGATGGGTTTAACAACGTTTTTGTCTTGGGCTTGATGCTGCTGGGTTTTCCATACCTGTTCTGGGTTGTCTGGAAACACGGCGAACGTCTGGCTGGCACAAGGGCAGATTTTGCGGCGGTCGAACCACGCCTGGCTTCACTGGCGCTTCCTGTTGCACGCAAGCCGCAATGGACCAAAGCCGTGTTTATCCTGGGAGTGCTTGTCGGTGCAATGTTGCTTGCCTGGTTGATTCGCGTATAACCATCAAGGAGACTGTTATGAAATGGATAGATTCGCTACGCAACCTGTTTACTCGCGTCCGCCCTTTGCCTGCGGGAGTGCATCATGCGCCCTATACCTTACCCGATAAACCGCCGTACCGTCTTCACTTGCGCCTGGAGCCAGACGGTTCGGGGATTTTGATTGTCAATGCTTCTACTGTACTGCACCTGAATCCCACCGCGGCGGAATATGCCTATCACATGATGAAAGGCACGTCGCCGGAGGAGGCCGGTCGCCAGATAGCGGCGCGCTACCGCGTCAACCGCCGTCAGGCGCAGCAGGATTTTCTTGCTTTTGTCGCGCGCGTGGAATCCTTGCTGCAAACCCCCGATTTGGACCCGGTCGCCTTTCTGGGAATGGAGCGGATTGCTCCCCATACCAGGCCCCTTTCAGCGCCCCTGCGCCTTGACTGTGCGTTGACCTATCGCCTGTCGCCCGGCGTCCGCGCGGACTATGCCCCGACCAGACGCGTCGACCGCGAATTGACCACCGATGAGTGGAAAACCATTCTTGACAAGGCCTGGATGCATGGCGTGCCTCACGTTACCTTTACCGGCGGCGAGCCAACCCTGCGCGACGATCTGCCTGACCTGATTGCCCATGCCGAGAAAAATGGTCAGGTGACTGGCTTGCTCAGCGATGGCCTTAAACTGGCTGATAAAGCCTATCGGAACACCCTGCTGCAAACCGGCCTTGACCATCTCCTTTTCCTGCTCCAACCTGAATCTCCGGCTTCCTGGCAGGCACTGGAGGCAGTCATGCCGGAGGACCTGTTCGTCACGGTTCATCTGACGCTCACGCCTGAAAATATTTCCTCCCTCACGGAGACTCTGGATCGCCTGGCCGCTCTGGACGTAAAAAGCCTTTCCCTGACGACTGCTGACCCGGCTCTGCAGGCGGATCTGTCGCGCCTGCGCGATCGCGCCGCTGAACTCGGCCTTACGGTACGTTGGGACCTGCCTGTTCCCTACTCGGCCCATAATCCGGCCACGCTGGAAGTAGTGGACGAGGAACTGCCCGAAGGCGCCGGCAAAGTCTGGCTCTACATTGAACCCGATGGCGATGTTCTCCCGGCTCAGGGTGAACCCGATAAGGTGTTGGGCAATTTCCTGCGTGATGAGTGGGAGAAGATTTACCCCTACAGGGCGCAATCGTAGCCTTGCCTGGGGAGATTTTTCTCGGTTCTTTAGTGAGGCAATTACCTTCCATAAGTGACGAGGAACCCTCTGCCTCTTGTCGTTGCGAGCCGCCAAAGGCGGCGAAGCAATCTCAGGTTTCACAGAAGCGATAAGAACATTCATGAGCCTCGCGAGGGGATTGCTTCGGCGGCGACTCGGACAAGCCTCGGCGTGGCCCTATCGCCGCCTTGCAATGACAGAGGCAGGTATAAGTACGAGGCTGAACTGTATCGCCGGCTGGCCGACTTTTTCTCAGGGAAAGGCCTGGCGTGTAAAGTGTATGGAGCAGACAACCATGCAGAATGAATTGCTTCCTTTGCCTGAGAAACCGATTCATGAAGCGTACTGGGTGCTGCCTGGCCGGTTGCTGGCAGGGGAGTATCCGGCGAACTTTTCCCCGCGCGAGACGGTGCAACGGTTACAGCGATTCCTGCGTCAGGGTTTTGATCTATTCCTGGACCTGACGCGTCCGGATGAACTTGTGCCGTATGAGGAAATGCTGCGCCGCGAGGCGGCAGAATATGGCCGGTCAGTGCACTATACCCGTTTCCCCATCGGTGATTCTGGCCTGCCTGCCCGGGAGGAAATGAAGGCGATTTTAGACTGCCTGGATGAGACGCTTACCACCGATCACAAAGTATATGTACATTGTCGCGCTGGCATTGGACGTACCGGCACGGTCATCGGATGTTATCTTGTCCGACATGGATGGCGCGGTGCTGAGGCGCTGAGGCGCTTGCAGGCGTTGTATCAGGATGCGGCGCAAAGTCGCCTTTTCCCTTTTTCGCCAGAGACAAATGCACAGCGCGAATTCATTCTGGCCTGGCAGCCGGAATGGTAATCGTTCGTACATGCTACGACTTGAGAAAGCAAGATGTCTGCGGTCGCGGTCATTTCCTTCCAATGGCCTACCGCAGACACCTTGCCCTGCCGGTTGACAGATGTAATCTGTCTCCAGTCGGGGCGCCGGGAGTTGAACCCGGGACCTCTTGCACCCCATGCAAGCGCGCTAGCCGGACTGCGCCACGCCCCGTTTCGGTGGGGCTATTATAGTCATTCTTCAGGATTCTGACAATCCCCCGCGTTCGGTAACATTTTCATCGATGAGCCTCACGTTTTCGACACAATCTTTTCGGACCACGACTCTGGAGCATCATCCATGGGGAGAGGCCGTAGGGCGTATTCTGAAGACAGCGCTTGAGGCGGTGCAGCCGGCGCGTTTGTTGCAGGATCAGGTGTGGGTGGAAAACGAAGTGTTGCGTATAGCCAATAACACATACCCACTTCATAAACATAGCAAAAAACTTCTACTGGCAATCGGAAAAGCCAGCCTGACCATGGCCCAGGCCTGGCTGGAACTACCAGGTATGCCGCCACCTGATGCAGGCCTGGCAGTCGTCAAGCACATAACTGACCACAATTTTTCAAAAATTCCTGTAGTAGAGGGGAGCCATCCTGTGCCAGACGAGCGCAGTCTGGAGGCAGGGCAACGGGTAAAAGACTTATTGTCGGGTCTGAGCGCAAGAGACCTGGTGGTGTGCCTGATTTCTGGTGGGGGATCGGCGCTGGTTGTTTTGCCATCTCCCGGTGTATCGCTGGCAGATATCCGTTCCCTGACCGAGGCACTGTTGCGCTGTGGCGCCACAATCGCCGAAATCAACCTTGTGCGCCGCCATCTTGATTTACTGAAGGGTGGCGGTCTGGCGCGACTGGCTTTTCCCGCGCGGGTATTGACTCTGATCCTTTCCGATGTGCCGGGCAATTCTCTGGAGACAGTGGCTTCGGGCATGACGGCGCCTGATCCCACTACTGTTCAGGAGGCGCGGGCCATTTTCGAGAAATATCGTTTGCACCAACATGTCCCTCCTTCTGTTTTGCAGGGACTCACGGAAACGCTTAAGCCCGGAGACCCTGTCTTTGCCAGAGTGCAAAATACATTAATTGGCAGCAACGTGAATGCGCGTCAGGCGGCCTGGCGGCAGGCGCAGGCAGAGGGTTTCCATACCTGTCTGCTGGAGCCTGATCTGCAGGGCGAGGCGTGTGAGGCGGCGCGTATGTTGTGCGCTGTCTTACGTCGCGTACATACGGCAGGTGTACCGGTACCGCGACCAGCCTGTTTGATTGCCGGTGGGGAGACGACGGTCACCCTGGGCAAATCCAGCGGTCGCGGGGGACGCAATCAGGAACTGGCTCTGGCAGCCGTCAACGAACTGGCCGGGTTGCCCAATGTCATGCTGGTGACGCTCGCGACAGACGGCGAGGACGGGCCAACCGATGCGGCCGGCGCTGTGGTCACCGGTGAAACCGCTCGCCGCGCGAATATGGCTGGCCTTGATCCAGACCGCATGCTTGCATATCATGATTCCTGTTCGTTCTTTACGGCTTTGGGGGATGCGATTAAGATTGGCCCCACAGGCACCAATGTCAATGATCTGGTGCTGCTCTTTGCATTTTGACCAGGAGAACAGCATGAAGCCGCTCGTTGTGTTAACCCATGCTTTGCCCGCAGAATGGTTGACGTCTCTGGCTGGAGAGGCGCGGCTGGTCAGTGGCCCCGCGGATGCAAGCGGTCTCGCGCCTGCGCTGGAACCGTATTTAGGCGAGGCGGAAGGCTTGCTCTCTATGTTGACAATCCCGGTCCGGAGCGAATTGCTCGCGCGGATGCCACGCTTGCGCGTGGTCAGCAACATGGCTGCCGGCGTGGATAACGTGGACGTGGCAGAATGCACGCGCCGCGGCATTCCGGTGGGGAATACCCCGGATGTCTTGACGGATGCTACGGCGGACCTGACGCTGGCGTTGTTGCTGGCTGCCGCGCGCAATTTGCCTCAGGCCATGGCAGATGCCCGCGCCGGTCACTGGAAAACATGGCTTCCGGCCGGCTGGTTAGGCGTGGACCTGCAAGATGCCGTTCTGGGCATTCTGGGCATGGGGCGGATTGGTCGCGCCGTGGCCGCACGCGCGCGCGGTTTTGGCCTGCGAATCATTTTTTACGATACTGGCGTGGCAGATGGTCGCAAGATGCCGCCTCCAGATACCGAAGCGGTTTCATTCGAAGAACTCCTCACGCGCAGCGATTTCCTCAGCCTGCATTGTCCCCTGACTGAAAAAACGCGTGGTCTGATTGATGAACTGGCGTTACGGAAAATGAAGCCGACCGCTATCTTGATCAATATGGCGCGCGGGCCGGTCGTAGTGACCGATGCTCTGCAGCGCGCGCTGCAAGAGGGTTGGATTGCAGGCGCGGCGCTGGATGTTACCGACCCGGAGCCTCTGCCGCCGGCTCATCCGCTTTATTCATTACCCAATTGTATTATTCTCCCCCATATTGGCTCGGCAACCGTGGGGACACGGCGCAAAATGGCGCAGATAGCCTGCGAGAATCTGCTGGCTGGACTCCACGGTAAACCTCTGCCTTACTGCGTCAATCCGCAGGTATACTCAACATGACAAAAGAGGTAACAACCTACCCACATCCATCCTTGTCATTGCGAGCCGCCGCAGGCGGCGAAGCAATCCCCTTGCTTGCCGGGAGATTGCTTCGCTACGCTCGCAATGACAAGAGGCAGAGGGTTCTCCATTAGCCATGGTAGGTAGTTACCAAAAGAGAGCCATGAATTACAGGAGGCTTTCAATTTACTCCTGTCCATTGACTTTTCTGCGCCATCATGCTACGATGACGACAATAAGCAACTTTTTTTCTGGTGGTCAAAATGAAACCCAACCTTATCTTGCTTCCCATGCCGCGCACGTTACAGTATCTGGATGGTACCTATCCCCTTTCCGCCGCGAAATTGATCGTTCTGGATTACGAACAACCGCAAGCGTTGCGTCTTTCTGCGTTGCGCTTTCAGGAAACCCTGCGTAAACTGACCGGCCAGGTTTGGGAAATTGTTGCCAGCGCCAAGATACCGCCTTCCCTGATAGGACTGACCCTGCGCCTTCTCCCTGAGGTGGTGACCAGGCCACAGGGCTACGAACTCCGCATTACGCCGCAGGGGATCACCATTACCGGGCACGATGAGGCGGGCGTCTTTTATGGAATTTGTACCCTGATCCAGGTCTTGACTCGTTCTTCTGGTTCTTCTCCTCTGGCGTTGCCATGCCTGGAAATCCAGGACTGGCCCGATTTCGCGGTCCGCGGCGTGTTGCTGGATATTTCCCGCGATAAAGTGCCCACGATGGAGACGGTGTATGATCTGGTAGATCGCCTGGCGGGATGGAAAATCAATCAATTGCAACTTTACACCGAACACACCTTTGCCTATCGCAATCATCCCGAGGTATGGGAAAAAGCCTCACCGTTTACCGGCGAGGAGATTCTGGCGCTGGATGCGTTCTGTCGCGCTCGACACATCGAACTGGTGCCAAATCAAAATTCATTTGGTCATATGCACCGCTGGCTCGAATTGCCGCGTTACCGTCATCTGGCCGAAAGCCCAAATGGCTTTGAGTATCCCTGGGGCGGTTACAATCCCAGGCCCTACAGTTTGTGCCCTTCGGATCCGGAGAGCCTGGCACTGCTGCGCTCGCTTTATGACGAACTCCTGCCGCACTTTACCAGTCGTCAGTTTAACGTAGGCTGCGACGAGACCTTTGACCTGGGGCAGGGACGTCACAAAGAAATCTACCTGCAGCGTGGCCTGGGGCGCGTTTATCTGGACTTCCTGCAGCAGATATATCGCGAGGTTACCGCGCGTGGCTTCCGGATGCAATTTTGGGGCGATATTATCATGCAACACCCGGAACTGGTAGCCGAGTTGCCTCAGGATGCGATTGCGCTGGAGTGGGGGTATGAGGCGGATCATCCTTTCGATCGAGATTGTGCCAGATTCGCCGCCGCGGGGATCGAATTTTACGTCTGTCCCGGCACCTCTTCCTGGTGTTCGCTTGTGGGCCGGACGGAAAATGCTCTGGGCAACCTGCGTTCGGCGGCAGAAAACGGCCTCAAGCACGGTGCCAGTGGCTATCTCATTACGGACTGGGGGGATGACGGGCACTGGCAGACTTTGCCGGTCAGTTATCTTGGCTTTGCCTTTGGCGCGGCCTGCGCCTGGAATTGCGAGGCCAATCGCGCCTTACCCGTAGCAGAGGCTATCTCCTGGTATGCCTTCGATGATCCTTCTGGCAATCTGGGACGCGTGGCCTGCGAGATGGGCAATTTATATCGGCTGCCGGGCATGGCACAGCCAAACGGCTCAGCCTTGTTCTACGTCTTGCAAATGCCGCTGGAAGAAATTGCCCGACGAGGACAAAGCGTATCGGCGGCGCAGTGGTATGCGGTGCTGGAGGCCATTGATCAGGCTATGATGCCACTGGCCCAAACGACCAGTTCGCGTGCGGATCTCGACTTAATTCGTCGTGAATATCATCTGGCGGCGCGAATGCTGTTCCATGCCTGTCATCGCGCTTTGCTGGCCTGTGGAGCACCGGTGCGGGATGCTCGCGCGCTGCGCGACGACATGGACGATATTATCGCCGAGTACCGCGCGGTATGGCTGGAGCGCAATCGTCCGGGTGGTCTGGTGGATAGCGTTGCCCGTCTGGAACGAGCCAGAGCGGATTATGAAACGTTGCTGGGTTCCTGACCTTTCTGGTCACGCTGCCAGGCAGAGTCTGGTTGTGGTGGCGCAGATTTTGCCAATTGTGGTGTTGGGGATGTGTTTGGTGGGTTGCGCGCCGCGCTCCTCCTCTTCGCCACAGGCCAAGAATATACCTTCACCCTTGCCTGCCGGGCAGGTAACTCCCGAAGCATCCTTATCGCCCACGCCTTCGCCGGTTGCGACGCCAACACCGACGGCGACTGCCACGGCTACACTTTCTCCAACGCCATCGTTTACCGTTACCCCATCTCCCGCGCCGACAGCGGTGATTTTACGCGGCACGGTCACCGTGGCCCGGCTGAGCTGCCGCTATGGACCAGGGGCCATGTACCTGTATCTTTATGCCCTGCGCGCCGGGGCGGTGCAGGAAGTGATCGGTCGCACGGATACCGGCAACTGGGTACTGACGCGCGCCAAAGGCAGCCAAACGGTCTGTTGGGTGAATGCCCGCTACCTGACATTGAACGGCGATGTCATGATGCTGGAGGTGGTGTATCCAGATAAGTACCAGTTGCCGGTCTCCCCATATTATGCTCCGCCCTATCATGTGCGCGCGACTCGTGCAGGTGACACGGTCACAATCACCTGGGACGCGCAGCCGTTGCGCGCGGGCGACGAAGAAGATCCCCAAAGCCCGCGCTTCGTCGTGGAGACCTGGGTTTGCCGGGATGGACGCATTCTATTCACCCCTCTTGCCGCCTATTACCCTGTAGTCAGCGTGATTGACGAACCGGGCTGCGCCGAACCATCTCACGGACGGGTGTTCCTGGCCGAAAAACACGGCTACGCCGGCCCTGCGGAAATTCCCTGGCCGTAGTCTCTTCCATGTCCACTTACGTTGCACGCTTGACGGTAACGATGTAGCCCTGTCTCAAAACCGTTGTGGATGTCATGGCGAGGAGCATTCTTTGCGACGAAGCAATCCCCAAGCGAGTCAATTTAGCCCGATAAACGGGAGATTGCTTCGCCAAAAAACGGCTCGCAATGACATGGCTGAGTAGTTACGCTTTACGTTGGAAGCCTCACGTTGCTTTCATCCCCCCTCTGTTGCCGTTGGCTCGACCGGTTCGGTAGTTGGCGCCGCGCCAGTTGGGGTGGGGGTTGCTGTGGCCTGCGGCGCGGGGTGACCATGGCAACCGACGTAGACCTCGGTCGCGGTGGGATACGCCGTAGCGTTTTCGTTGCTGGGGATAGAGAAAGCCAGGTTGAACTGTTCTTCTGCGCCACAGTAGTCGCCGGCGGCAAGGAGTTGCTCGGCATAACGCAACGTGGCGTAGCGGAAGCGCTCCTGAGCGGTCATGCAGGAGGCGTCCATCAGATTGGGCATGTAGGGATAAACCTCAGCGAAGTAAGCCTGAGCCTGTTTCCAGTCCAGATTCCAGAAACTGGCCCCGGCGATGTACAGGCGGGCAAAATTGCGCCAGCCTGCCGCGTCCCGATCCAGAGGGCCAAAGCGCTCGGCTAACGTCAAATCGTAAATGCCGCCCTCCAGGTTCACATCCTGACAATTCTCGCCGTTATTGAGCATCAGTTTGTCCATTCCACGCATGCGCAAGGCGATGTAATACATACCATCCACTTCGGCAGTGCGGTAGGAAGGGGCTTTCTTACGCAGAGTGTCGAGGGTTGCGATGGCCTCACTCCATTTCTGTGCCGCAATCAACTCCTGGGCGTTCTGAAAGATTTCCTCCGCGGCACGCAAATCGGGGGTGGGGGAGACAGTTGGCGTCAGGGTAGGGGTGGGGGTGGGCGTAATTGCCATGAGAATCAACAACTCTGCGTATTTTTCCTTGGCGCCGGGGAAATTGGGATCATTCTGGAGAACATATTGCAGATGGGTCTGTGCGAGCTCATATTGCTTGTTCTCCATAGCCTGCAGCGCTAACTGGAACTGTTCGCTCAACTGGCGCGCGACGACGGTGGCCCTGGCCGCGCGTCGATCGCCGAGGCCGGCCTGATAACCACCCAAGGCGCCGACCAGCAGCAAGACAACCACCGCGGCGATGTAAATCCAGCGCAGGGTTTTAGGAGAGACAGGTTTGTCAGAATGAGGATGGAAAGAGGGAGTAGTGTCGGACATGGGGTTTATTATACTGCACTTCGCTCTACAGGTGTATCAGGAGACGAATCTCCTGGCGGATGAACAGAGCCGCCAGGCCGCCTCCCAGCAACAGGGCCAGCAGCGTGGTTATCGGTGAGTGGCCGAACCAGCGAAGCCCGCTGCTCGCGACCAGAAAAGCAACGCTTGCAGCCAGGATAGCATGCCAGAGACTTTCGCCAACACGCAACAGGCCGGGATAGCGTCGTTGCAGGATCGCGAGCAACGTCACCGCCTGCAGGGTAAAGGTGACTGAGGCGGCGATGGGGATACCTGCCAGTCCTATCAGTGCCGATAACGCGGCAGCGAGGGCTACAAATGTCACGGCCTGGGCCGCGGCGGCAATCAATGGGGTACGCGTATCCTGATTGGCATAAAAGGAGCGCACCGCGACTTCCAACCAGGTATCCCCGACGATACCGATCAGGAAGCCCCAACTGCAGGCTGTTAACCAGTTTAGTTGATGTGACGGGTACTGAAAGAAAGCCGCTGCCAGCGGGCGCACCCCTACCGCCAGCAGCGCGGCGGAAGGCAATCCCAAGGCTACCATGATGCGCAGAGCGCGATTCACCGTCTGGATGAACTCCTGCGATTGACGACGATGGACGAATTCTGAAAGCGAGGGTAGTAACGCAATGGCCATTGCCGTGCCAATGATGGTCTCTGGAACTTGTTGTATCGTCCAGCCCAGGTTGAGTGCGCCAACACCGGCTGCGCCAAAATGCGAAGCCAGGTTATCGCGCGCAACGTAATACGCCTGAATACAGGCCATGGTGAGCACGCGCGGCCAGAGTAAAACCAGTACGCGCTGCACTCCCGGATGCTTCAGCCCAATGGCAGCAACCCAACGGTACCCGTAGCGTATCAGGCCGGGAATCTGAATGAACAGGTGCAACGCCGCCCCCAGAATGACCCCATAGACCATGCCATACAGACCGAGGCCGAAAGCCGGCAGTCTGATACCCCCAAGGCGCAAACCTGTCTCAGGGCAGAGAAAGATTACGCCTCCGATTTGACCCAGGTTGTACAACGCTGGCGCCATCGCCGGTAGCAAAAAGTGTTTATTGGCTTGCAAACCGGCCATCACCAGACCGCTGATGGAGAAAATCAGGATTGCGATCAGGTCCAGCCGCATCAGGTCGGCAGTCAGGCGTTGCTTTTCCGGAGAAAAGCCGGGCGCGATCACGTGTTCTACCAGGGGCCCGGCGCTCAGGATAATGAGTATGGCGATCGTAGCCGTCACCAGAAACGCCAGGTTGACGATACGCGAGAACAGATTCCAGGCCGAGGCGCGTCCTTCACGGTCGAGATATTCGGTCAGGACCGGAATGAAGGCCATTCCCAGTGCGCCGCCGGAAATGAGCGCAGAAAGATAATCGGGGATGTTGTTCGCGGCCCCAAAAATCCCCATTCCTTCCAGGCCAACGATTTTGTTGAACAGCAGGGCTTTGAGGAAAGCGAGACCCTTATCCAGCGAAAAGAAGAAGGCGATGAGAAAAGAGGCGCGGCTGAGAGAGGAAAGACGTCTCATGCGTTGGGTTAGCAACCGTTGACAGCCGTATAACCCAATGGAGACGCCGCACTTGTTCGCCGACGTCCGGTTGGGTTACTGGCTTTTCGATGATAGGGGGTAAAAATCGAGAACCTCCTGCAAGATGCCAGAGCGTCTGTGCCTGTCAGAGACGATTCTCAGAAAGGCTCAATATCCACGATCGTGTCGCCGACGCGCTTCAATTGAACCAGCAGATCCCTGGCGAGGTTCTTCTTGTCCGCGATCAGTTCTTTGGGCACGAAAATTTCCAGTTTTTCACTGCTCTGGCGGGTTTCGGCGCGCAGGGTGGTTTCCTGCTCAGGGCCAGCGATCAATTCGACGAAAGCCCCTTTTTCTTCGGACAGGTAAGTAATGCGCCCGTAGCGGATTTCCACCCCTGAGGAGGCGCCAGAGGTAGCCTGAGAGGTATTCTCGGCCTCCTGATTGTCGTGGAGCCCAGGGACTTCCGGGGCTGTTTCTTCGGGCATAGCCCTCTGATTGGATGGAATTTGTTCCTGATTCATAACACACCTCGTTCCTTATGAGCCGTTGCCCGCAAAAGCGACTCTCACATATAGTGTACTCGTTCCCTGTGGGAATAGCAAGGCTTATCTCAGATATCTCCGAAGAGATGGTGGGGAAAAGGCTGGATGACCAGCCAGGTGATTGGTCAGGCGGGTTTCTCCTGCATGCTGGAAAGCGATCTGAGTGGTGCGGATGGCCCGTTCGACTTCCCGATTCTCACTCACAAAGTCGGCTGTCTTACAGGAGAACCAGCTGGCATACGAGATGGCCGGGATGGGCGTGTTGACCACAGTCACCAGATACGCAGAGCTTTTTCAATGTTGACTTGTGGGCAATCACCAGAAAAGTGTTGAGAGAGCGTTCGGTAATTCAGTTGCACCTTAAAAAGAGAGCCAAGAAAGGACTATTCCGAGTAGGATTAAGAAGCATTCAGTAACTACCTACCCTGCGAGTAAGGAAACGGGCTGATAAGCAAACAAGGCGCGCAAGAAGGCATAGACATTTCTCTCTTGCTTACGGCAAGTTGAAATGACAGCTTGCAAACGGGCATAGAC
>Ga0315298_1002727_pt1 | contig 29241 bp, 23 predicted proteins | sample WHS_1_MG_FD_203077 | JGI IMG/M metagenome (GOLD analysis project Ga0315298, IMG submission 203077) | Extremophilic microbial mat communities from Washburn Hot Springs, YNP, Wyoming, USA - WHS_1_MG | ecosystem: Environmental > Aquatic > Thermal springs > Hot (42-90C) | place: USA: Wyoming... | reverse complement strand
AGCAGGGAGTGATCGGGCGCGTCTATATGGCGCGCGGCATCGCTTACAAGCGCCGGGGCAGCATCGGCAAGATCCGGGAAGAACCGGTGCCGGCCGGGCTGAACTGGGATGCCTGGCAAGGCCCCGCCCCTTACAGGCCCTACTCCCGGGTGCGCCACCGCGCCTGGCACCTATTGTTCGATTACGGCAACGGCGACATCGGCAATCAGGGGGTGCACGAGTTGGACATCATCCGCTGGGCGCTGGACCTCGACCAGCACCCCAGCAAGGTGGCGGCCATGGGAGGCACTTACATTTACAAAGATGACCAGCAGTACCCGCAGGTCCACGCCGTCATGTACGAGTGGCCGGGCCGCGACGTGCTGGTCACCTTTGAGACCCGCAGCGGCTATACCAATTCAGAAGCCGGCATGGGCCTGGAATTTCCCTTTTTGGACAAGCGCAACGCGGTGGGCGTAATTTTTCTGGGCACGGAAGGTTACATGATCCTGCCGGACTATTCCAGCTACTACACGTTCCTGGGCGCCAAGCAGGAGCCGGGGCCCTCGGCGCCGGGCGGCTTGGGACAGCAGGCGGTGCCCCGCACGCGAGGTCCCTGGCGGGCCGGGGCCGGTGACATTACCGACCAGCCGCACGTGGACAACTTCATTCGAGCTGTGCGCAGCCGCAAGCCTGCGGATCTGGTCGCCGGCCCCGAGGAGCTGCATCTGTCCTCGGCCCTATCGCACCTAGCCAACATCGCCTGGCGGGTCGGACGCATGCTGCATTTCGATCCCCGCACAGAGCGGTTCTTGGGCGATGAAGAAGCCAATCGCTATCTGAGCCGGGACTACCGCGCACCTTACGTGATACCCGAGAAAGTATGATGCCAGATATCCATGTTGGCAATGCAATGAGGGCATAATGTGACCAGGAGAAGGAAATTCGGTCCTGGGGGTGAGAAATGAAAGCGTATATTCGTGCAGCCTCGTTCCGCCCACTTCTAAAGGGTGTTTGCACTTTGCTTCTGCTCACCGCAAGCGGCTTTTCACAGACTGTTTCCAGTTCGCTGCTCGGCATCCTAACGGACCCGGCAGATGCCGTGATTCCGCGAGCCGAGGTAATCCTCACCAACGAGGTCAGCGGCGCCGTCAGCACAACCCAATCCAACAACCTGGGGCTGTTCCGGTTCCTTAACCTACTTCCCGGCTCGTACTCTTTAACCGTGCGTGCGAGCGGGTTCAAGACCTACACCCAAAAAGGCATCAAGATTTCCGCCAGCGAGACTCGGGATCTGGGCAAGATCATGCTCGAACTAGGCAGCCTCACGGAAGAAATCTCCGTCAGCGCCGAGCTGACTCCCATCCAGACCGCCAGCAGCGAGAAGTCGAGCCTGGTCACCGGCACCCAGCTCAACTCGCTCGCCCTCAAAGGCCGCGATTTCTTCGCCCTGATGAGACTGGTCCCAGGCGTCATTGATACCGGCGCCCAGTCGCGCGACGCTACCTCTCCCAACGCCAGCGGAGGGATTTTTATCAACGGCGGCCGTTCCGACATGAAGAACATCACCGTGGACGGCATCACCGACCTGGATACCGGCAGTAACAACACGTTGCACTATCAGCCCAATATGGACGCGATCGCCGAGGTCAGGATACTGACCTCCAATTACCAGGCCGAATACGGCCGCAGCGGCAGCGGGCTGATTAGCGTGATCACCAAAAGCGGTACCCGGGAATTCCACGGCAGCGGCTGGTGGACCCACCGGCATGAGCAATTCAATGCCAACAACTTTTTCCGCAATCGCGTCGGACTTCCGCGGACACCTTACAGGTACAATATCGCGGGCTTCAGCCTCGGCGGTCCCATCTACATCCCCAACCGTTTTAACGCCGACAAAAGCAAGCTATTCTTCTTCGCTTCTCAGGAGTACACGCGGCAGATGGTAGATTGGGGAACCCAGTTTCGCAACATGCCGACCGAGGCTGAGCGCAGGGGCGATTTTTCGCACAGTTTCGACACCAACGGCCAGCTCATTCCCGTCAAGGACCCATTGACCGGCAGGCCCTTCCCCGGCAACATTATCCCCGCCGACCGCATAGATCCGCTCGGCCAGGCTATTCTGAAGTTCTTTCCCCTGCCAAACTACGTAGATCCCGATCCCAGACTGCTTTATCGCCAGAACTATAAAGCCTCGGCCAGCGGCGCCCATCCTCGCCGCAACGACACAGTGCGCATTGACCTCTACCCTTCCCAGAAACTAACGAGCTACTTCCGCTGGATTAACGACGCCGACGACTCGGATTATCCTTTCCAGGGATTTAACTATGCGTACACAATTCTCAAGCATCCGAACCCCGGGCACGGCTACGCCTGGCGCACGACCTACACGCTGCGTCCCACGCTTCTCAATGAATTCAACCTCGGCAAGAGCTGGAACAGTTGGCAGTGGGCGCCGAAATTTCCCGAGCACGTCAAGCGCAGCGTTATTGGCGACATCCCCCAGTGGTTCCCCAACGAGCTGACTACGCGTATCCCCTCCGAGGCTTTGGATGCCCAGATGATTCCTAATATTTCCTTCGGCGGTATCCCGGTCAACCCGCCTAGTGTCTCGGTTAACAACATCCAGCATGTCAACCACAATGACACCTGGGATATAACCGACAATTTGAGCTGGGTAGCCGGGGCGCACAGTGTCAAGGCGGGCGTCTATTTGAATTTCACCGATAAGGTCCAAATCCATGGCGACCGCTGGAACGGTGTTTTCAGCTTCGCTACCGCCGCAGCCAACCCTTACGATTCCGCGCACGCTTACGCCAATGCGTTGCTTGGTAACTTCAACAGCTATACGGAATCAACCCGCGGTATCAACTTTCATGCCACATACTGGACCGCCGAGTTTTACGTACAGGACAACTGGAGAGTGAATAGGCAGCTTACGCTCGACTACGGCGTGCGCTTTTACCACTTGGAGCCGCAGGTAGATCGCAACTATACGCTGGCCGTGTTTGATCCTGAAACTTACGACCTTCGAAAAGCACCCCGCCTGTATACGCCGGCCCGAGACGCCAGAGGAACTCGCGTGGCATACGATCCGGTGACTGGCACTACCGCTCACGCGGCTATAATCGGCAAGTATGTGCCCGGATCCGGCGACTTTGCCAACGGTATGAACGTGGCCGGCAAGAACGGCTACCCGTGGGGCGCGTTCACGGTGCGGGCGCTGTCTGCCGCCCCACGCTTCGGCTTTGCTTACGATGTCTCCGGTAAAGCTTCGACCGTGATACGCGGCGGGTTCGGAGTCTTCCTGGATCGCTACCGGCAACTGATCAATGTCAACACCGTCACCAACCCGCCTGTCTCTTTCGCTCCGACGCTGTATTACGGCAACCTTAAGACTTTTGCCCAGGCCGCGGGGGTGCTCGGGCCTTCCTTGGTCCGGTTTCCTTTCCCCGCCCGCAATGCCAAGCAACCCTCCGTTACGAACTTCAGCCTCGGCATACAGCAACGACTGCCTTTGCAAATGGTCATTGACGCCTCGTACGTAGGCAGCCTCTCCCGGCACCTGCTACAGGCCAGGAACATCAACCCCATCCCCCTGTTTAGCCGGTTCGAGCCCAAGAACCAAGACCCCACTTCGCCGGGCAAACCCTTGCCCGATGATTTCTTCCGCCCCTATGCCGGCCACTCCACGCTGACCACATATGAGTTCGCCTCCAGCAGCAACTACCACTCGTTGCAAGTGGCCGTGCGCCGCGGCTTCCGGCAGGGGCTGGAGCTTGGGCTCAGCTACACCTGGTCGAAAGTCCTCGGCGTAGCGAGCACCTACTCCGAGAGCGTCAACCCGTATTTCAGCCCCCGACACTGGGACTACGGCCCGCTGAGCTTCGATCGCTCTCACGCCTTTGTGGCGAGCTACACCTATGGTCTGCCCAAGCCGGGTCGGAAGCTTAAGAACCGGTGGGTCGCGGCCATCCTCGATGACTGGAGCATCTCAGGCATTACCACTTTCATGTCCGGGGCGCCGTTCACCCCAGGCTTCTCCACTACTTATACGACCGACATCACAGGCTCGGACCTGGGCGCTAGAATTGTCGTCTTGGGCGACCCGAAATTGCGCAAAAGCGAAAAAAGCTTTTACCGCAATTTCCGGACCGAGGTGTTTGCCCTGCCCGCGGTTGGCACCTTTGGCAATGCCGGCGTAGGCATACTCCGCGGTCCTGGCGTCAACAACTGGGACATTTCCCTAAAAAAGCGCATACCTCTGGGGCTGGGTGAGGCGCGCGGCTTAGAGTTCCGCGCCGAGTCTTACAACACCTTCAATCACACTCAATTCAACGCCTTGGACAGCGCCGCCCGTTTCGACGCAACCGGCAAGCAGGTTAACGCGAACTTCGGCGCCTTTACCGGCGCTGCGGCGCCGCGCATAATGTCGTTCGCGCTGCGGCTGGTATTCTGAGCGCTTGTCGGACGCCTCCGGCGGGCAGCTCTTAAGTGGAGGGAATGCGCGCCAGAGATGCGCAGCCTGGCCCCGATGCATTTCCTCCTAGCGAGGCGGCGGGAGGGCAGGTGCTTCGGAGGCCAGCCCGGCGTAGGTCTCTTTAACGCGAATCACTTTGTTCCCTTCGAAAGTAACGAACACAATGCGCCCGGGCGCCTGCCCGTAAATCCAGTCCTCCAGTTCACGGCCCTCTACGGTTTCGCGCACCTTCCGAACGGGCCGCCCGAGCGCAAGCAGCACTTGGTCGCGGTCCATACCTTCCACGGCCCGCTTCTCTTTGATGGCTTGCTGAATAGGAGCGGGCAAAGTCTCCACGTATTGCTCCGTCGCCGAGCGCTTCTCAAAATCCAGTATGGGGGCCAGGAGCTTCTTGATTTCGGCTGCTTTCATGGCAGGCAGCCGCCCCTTGAACACCAGCGCGATCGAAGTGCCCCCGGGGGCCACGCTGTAAGTTCCGCCCGACAATGGCACTGTCCGCATTCCCACGCCCCCGCTCACCTGTACCCGCTGGTACCACTTGCGGCCGCCGCTGAAGCCGCCATTGATCTCGAACACTATGCGCTCGTCTTCCAGAGAAACCTTGGTGATCTGCACTAAGTCGCCCGCCCGCGCCGCGGGCCCATGCTCGCGCGCCAGCGCTTGCCATTCGCCCTTGTCATAGGCGCCTTCCACGCCCAGCGCTAGAGGTTTCTTGGAACGGGGCAGCAAAACCTTGGCGGTGGCGTATTCCGCCGTCAAGCCCCGGATCAGCTCAATGCGCTCCTCAGGGGTAAGCGGGCGCGGCCTTTCCTGAGCAACACCCAGGCAGGCCGCCAGCAGCAACAAGCAACAAAGGCTTTCCGCGCGCATTCAGGCCTCCTCGCGGGATCCAAGCAGCAGGGCCTGTTGCTGTTTTACGGGCGCCCGGCTTACTCCCACTGCCAGCCCCAGAAGCACGGCGCTCGTCAACAGGCTTCCCTCCGGCCCGTAATCGCCTCCGCTCCACAATGCGCCGCTGTCCCAGCGCACCGTGTATCCCGTCAAGTTCATTGTAAACCCGCTGAGAGGCACGCCCGCCAGCGGCAAGACCCAGTTCCACCCCACATGCAAGCCGATCGGCAGCCAAAGGTCCCGGCTTCGCCAGAACGAGTAGCCCAGCAGCACACCCCACCCGAAAGTATTGGCCAGAGCGAGCCACGTGATGTTGAGGTTGCCCGAATGGGCCAGCGCGAATAGGACACTAACGGGCAGTATCGTGGCGTAAGGGCCGAGCGTGCCGAGCAAGAGCTGAAAGCCATAGCCATGGAAAAGCATTTCTTCCCCCGCAGCGCCTGCTACCAGCAGCATAAGCATGAACGCTACCGTGGGCCATGAGGTTTGCGCTCCCGCTACGGCCCGCAGCTCGGCCAGCCCGCACACGATGGCCGCACCCAGCACCAAGAGAGCAGCGCCCGCACCCCCCGCCACGCCCAACATCAAGTTCCGCTTGCTAGCGGCGGTCCAGGCCAGCCCCAATTCCGGCAGTGAGGCCCGCTCGTAAATGCGCATCAGCAGGGCGTTGGCCAGGCTTGCCGCACCCAGCACTGCCAGCGTGCTAGCCACCAGCAGGTTCCCGGAAAACCAGTACAGGACGATCCCGGAAATCCTGAGCGCCGCGTAGCTCAGCACAACATACACGGTGAGCCGGACCGCCACTTGCAGCGCACGCTCGCCCGAACTCGTCATGGGAAGGCAAAGGCTAGTGGACTTTCACCTCGACGCCGCGTTCGGCCACCCGCACGGGTAGCACTCGAGCTCCGGCCTTTTCAATCACGGCCGTCACCTTCGGCGCCGCTCCCCGTTCCACCAGGAAAAACACGCAGCCGCCTCCGCCCGCGCCGCAAACTTTGGCTCCCAGCGCTCCCGCCCGCCGCGCAAGCCCGACCAGGCGGTCAATCAGCGGGGTCGAAATGCCGGGGTGATTGCGGCGCCTGTGCGCCCATTCCTCGCGGAGCAGGCGTCCCACTTCGGCCCAATCGGCTCGTTCCAGCGCCCCTCGCATGGCTTGAGCAATGGCGGCGATGCGGTCAAAATTGCGATGTACTTTACGATCTCCCTCGATGTGGGCTTTCATGACCTGCCAGTTGTTGATGGCTGAGTCGCGGGGCTCACCCGTATAGGCGAGCACAATGCGCTGGTTGAAGTCCTCCAGCTCCACCGGGATCGGCTTGCGCACGATGCCCGCGGGCGTCAGCTCGATCGCATTCACACCGCCATACATGGCCGGATAGTAATCCTGGGAACCCGTGGGCACACGAATGATTTGGGCCTCGATGTTCTGGCAAATCTCGCGGATTCTCTCCAGCGGGTAATCAGACTGAGTGAGCCGGTTCAGCACGCTGGCGATGGCGATGATGAGCGTGGAGGAGCCGGCGATGCCTGCTCCCGCCGGCGCCTCCGAGTCCGTTAGGAGCCGAAAACCCATGCGGGGAGCGAAAAAGCGAATCAGGTAAGCGGGCAGCGGCAGCCGGTAGCGCGCGGCACGTTGGAGCGCCTCGAGGCTGGCAAATTCCTCCCCCACCTTAAGGTCGCGTGACTCCAGGCGGATGAGCGAATCCTCGCGCGTTTCCAGCAAACAGCTTGCGTAGCAGGTGATGGCGAAATTGACGGTAACGGCGCCGGGATGGTACAGGTACAAGGGCCAGATATCCAGGGTCCCGCCGGCAACGTCCACCCGGCAGGGTGCTTGTGCAGACAAGCGCATAGTTCTCACCGAAACGGACTAATATAGCGAAGCCGAGCACAGCGCTAGTAACATGGGGGCATGCCTGCACGCCGCATACTGGAGCTGGGCGATCCCATGCTGCGAGAAATTTCCCGCCCGCTGGACTCACCCGCTGAGGCCCGCCTCATCTTGCGTGATCTGCGGGTCACGCTGGCCGAATTCCGCCGCCGCCACGGCTTCGGGCGCGGCATCAGCGCGGTCCAGATCGGCGAGCCGGTTCGCCTGATATACATCGAGCAGGGCGAGGAGGCGCGCTGCCTCATTAACCCCGAGTGGGAATGGCTGAGCCCGGAGAAGTTTCGCCTCTGGGACGATTGCTTTTCTTTCCCAGACCTGCTGGTTTATTTGGAGCGCTCCTGCCGGGTGCGACTGCGCTACCAAGACGTCACCGGCGCCGTTCACCGACTGGAGGCGGAAGGATCCCTGGCCGAACTGCTGCAACATGAGATGGACCATCTGGAAGGCATCCTGGCTGTGGACCGAGCGCTGGATCGCATGAGCCTGGCCACGCGCGGCGAATACGAGCGGCGGTATGGGACGGGCGCCCGGTAGTACAATTGCGAACATGGTGCGATTCACACGCAGGCATGTAATTCTATGTTCCCCGCTAGCCGCCCTGCTGGCCGTGGGCTACCAGGCTGCCCAGCGCGCCAAGCAGCCGGCCGGCGACCCGCTGATCGAAGGCTTCAAGAAAACTACAGTGGCTTCCGTCGCAGACGCAGTGGATCAGGTGGTGGGCAAACGTGGCTTTATGTCCCATGACATGCGGCCGCAGGTGCCCGGTCCGTTCGTAGGGCGCGCCACCACTGCCCTGCTCCGACCGGCGCCACCCGAAAAAGCCACTCCCACTCTGAGCGCCAAGCATTCAATCGAGATGATTGACAACGCTCAGCCCGGCCAAGTGGGCGTTATCGTCATCGAAAATGGCCTCGATGTGGCCGGCTTGGGAGGCCTGATGGGGACTACGGCCAAAGCGCGCGGCATGGCGGGCGTAGTAGTAGATGGCAGCGTGCGCGACGTCGCCGAGCTGCGAGCCTTGGCTCTGCCGGTCTACGCTCGCGGCGTCATACCCTCTTCCAGCGTAGGACGCTACGCCAGCGTGGCACGGGATATTCCCGTGACCTGCGGCGGGGTCACGGTCCGACCGGGCGACATTATTGTGGCAGGCGAAGACGGCGTGGTAGTGGTGCCTGCGGAGCGGGCCGAAGCCGTGCTCAAGCGGGCCCAGGAGATTGATGCCCGGGAGAGCAAGATGGTACCCCTAATCAAGCAGTACAAGTCTCTACAAAAAGTGGTAGAGATGTTTAACCGCATCTAAGCGAGTTGGGCTGGCGCACTAAGTGTCTTGGGCCAATAAAGTCTGCCCCGGCGCCGCCGATGACGGGGTTGTATGCAGGAGCGCCGCGCTGAACCGCGCATGCTTTGCGCGGACTTGATTGACGTCTACTGGACGGATGCGTCGGGCAGCCAGCATCATGCGCTGGCCAACCTGGAGGATATTTCGCATTCCGGCGCTTGCCTGCAACTAGACTCGCCCGTGGCCGAGGAAACCTTGCTGCGCCTGGCGCATCCCAAGCTGAACGCCGTCGGGCGCGTGCGCTACTGCATATTCCGCGATACCGGCTACTTCGTCGGCATCCAGTTCCAGCACGGCTATCAGTGGTCCGAGCGTCGTTTCCGCCCCAAGCATCTGCTGGATCCTCGCCGCCTGCTCAGGCTGCTGGCTCGCAGGCGCCCTCCCGCGGCGAGCTCCGCCGATTAGCATCTCACTAGCTGGCGCGCCCGCTCGGCCACCACCGAAGCCTTGGGTAAGAAAGCCTCCTCTAACGGCGGGCTGAAGGGTACCGGGGTATCAGGCGCGGCTATCCGCACGATGGGCGCATCCAGGTCATAAAAGGCCTTCTCCGCAATCCGAGCGGCGATTTCCCCACCCACACCTCCGGTCAGGGTGGCCTCGTGTAGGACGATCGCCCGCGACGTCTTGCGCACGCTGGCCAGCACCGTCTCCTCGTCCAAAGGCAACAACGTACGCATATCCACAATCTCCGCCGAGATGCCTTCTTTGTCCAAAACCTCGGCCGCTTCCAGCGCCACCCAGACCATGGCTCCGTAGGTAATGATCGAGAGGTCACGCCCAGGCCGAAAAACAACCGCCCGCCCGATGGGGACCGTGTAATCGCCCGCCGGGATCTCCTGCTTGATCCGCCGATATAGAGCCTTGTGCTCCAAGAAAATTACGGGGTCGTTGTCGCGGATGGCCGCCTTGATCAGACCCTTGGCGTCGTAAGGCGTGGCCGGCATGATTACCTTCAGCCCCGGCGTGTGCACAAACCACGCTTCATTGCTCTGCGAGTGAAACGGACCGCCGTGCACGCCTGCCCCACAGGGCGCCCGCACCACCAGGGGCACCGCCGCACCCCAGCGATAACGGCACTTGGCGGCGAAATTGACTATCTGATCAAAGGCGCAGGAAATAAAGTCGGCAAACTGCATCTCGGCGATAGGGCGCAGGCCCATCAGCGCGGCGCCGATGGCGGCCCCCGCAATCGCCGATTCGGCCAAAGGAGTGTCAATCACGCGGCGGGCCCCGAAGCGCTCCAGCATGCCTGCGGTGATCTTGAAAGCGCCCCCGTAGACGCCGATGTCCTCGCCGAGCAGGAACACGTCGGGATCGCGCTCCATCTCCTCCCAGATACCCTGACGGATGGCTTCCAAATAGGTGACCGGCATAGCCTAAGCGTTCTCGTAAACGTTGGCGGTGAGTTCGGAAGGATCGGGAAATGGGCTGTTCTCAGCCCACTCAATAGCCTCGTCTATCTGTCGCCGGAGCGAAGCGTAAAGCTCATCCAGATCCCGCCGATCTGCCCAGCCCCGCTCTAACATCAGGCGCTCGATGCGCAGGATCGGATCTTTGGCGGCCCACTCTTCGAACAAGTGCTTGGGTACGTAATCCGCCGGGTCGTGGGCGGCATGCCCGGACATGCGGAAGGTCTTGCATTCCAGCAGGTATGGCCCCAAACCCTGCCGAGCGTGCGCCGCGGCACGCTGTGCCGCGCGGTAGACCGCAAAGGCGTCGTTACCGTCTACGATTTCGGCTGGGATGCCATAGGCGGGACCGCGATCGGCCACGTTGGCGCAAGCCATTTGCAGCTCCAGCGGGGTGGAATAGGCGTACTGGTTGTTGTTGCAAATGAGCACCAAAGGCAACTTCTGCACAGCGGCGAAATTGATGCCTTCGTGCCAGTCCCCGCGGCTGGTGGCTCCATCGCCGAAGAAAACGTAAACAATGTTTCGCGAGCCACGGTATTTCAGCGCCAGCGCGGCCCCCGCCGCCACGGGAACGGCGGCCGCTATGGCGCTGATGATGGCCACCAGGCGGCGTCTCATGTCGCCCATGTGCATGTTGCCGTCTTTGCCTCGCGTCAGGCCGCCCACGCGACCCATGTATTGAGCGAAAACCTCGCGCGGGTGCACGCCGCGGATGAAATAAAGGGCCAGATCGCGGTGGCAAGGGAAAAGAACATCTTCGGGTTCGGCGGTCAAGCCCGCCCCCACCGAGATGGCTTCCTGCCCGCGCCCGGAGTATACACCGCCCACGATTTTGCCCTGGCGGTACAGCTTGCGTTCGATGCGCTCTTCTACCTCGCGCATCAGGAACATGTAATGCAGAAAGCGCCAGGCAAGGTCGGCCTCGGCCGTCTCACCCAGAGTTTCCGGTTCAGCAGGCAGGGGGGCGGGTTTAGCGGCTGCCATCAACACGCTCCTCGCTGGGATTCCTCAACCCAAAGGCAGTAGTATACGCTATTTGGGACCGCTCCTGCCTCCCCGCGCGGGCTGCAACCCGCCCGGTCTTCAAAAAGGCAGGTCTTTCTTGGGCGGTACTACCAGGGCGTTGCGAAGGTAGTTAAACGGATTCACAGGATTGCCGCCGATGCGCACCTCATAATGCAGGTGAGGCGCCGTGACGCGACCCGAGCTGCCCACGCCCCCAATAATCTCCCCTCGCCTTACTTCCTGCCCGGGCAGCACCGAAATGCGCGATAAGTGCGCGTACCAGGTTTGCACGCCGTTGCCGTGATCTATTACCACCAGCCGCCCGTAGCCGCTGACGTAGCCTGCTTGCACGACCAGGCCGTCCCCGGTGGCTTTTACCGGCGTCCCATAGGGCGCCCCGATATCCACGCCCTTGTGGAAGCCGCCCTCACCCGAGAACGGATCTATCCGCATGCCCCAGGCACCTTGCAAGCGTCCTTCCACAGGCCAAATGCTCGGCCTGGCGTTAGCCTGCCAGCGGGTCCCAAAATGACGGAAACGCGAGAAGTTGGCGCTGCGCAAGAAATTGTACTCGGCCAGGGACTCATGGAAGCTAGGCACCAGCCGTCCCTCGCCCGAGATATCGGCAGGCCCCTCCAGCTTCTCTTTGATCCCGTAAGCCACCGACACCTGGGTGGCAAGCAGTTGAAGCGTAGCAAGCTGGTCGCGCGTCTGATCGGCGACCTTTTCCAAGTTTTCGTACCTGGTGCGCAGGGCCTGCACCTCGGCGCGCAGCGAATTGTAATTGGCTACCTTCCAGGCCATCCGCGCATAACTGGACACAAAGCCCAGCATAGAAATGCAACCCAGCAGCGCCAGCCCCAGGATGAGATAGACCCACCGCTGCGGGACATGAAACCTGCGGGGCTTGCCGTGTAGCGAGTGCGCCACCACGACTACGAAGTACGGCTGCTGCATGGAGTCCTCTGGCGACCGGTGCGGGCCGTGCGCTAAGCTACTCCACCCGCCTGAACTTAATCGTGCCCCTTTCTGCGGGGCGACGAACTTCAGACTGTAGCAAGACCCAGCCGCGCTTGTCAAGCAGCCCGGCGGCCCTGGTTTTCCTGCTCGGGTAGATCCCAGACCCAACCCGGCCCCGGCAAGCGCCCCGGAAGCCCCTCAGTCCCTCCAGGCCTGATAGCCTGCCGCGCGGCTTACTCGTAGCGCAGTGCCTGCACGGGGTCCAGACGCGCCGCTTTGGCCGCCGGCCAGATGCCGAAAAACAAACCCACGCCCACTGAGACCGCCACACCCGCAGCCGCGGCCCACAGGGGTACGGCGGTAGGCAGATTCGGGAACACCAGACCCGCGGCCTGAGAAATCAACCAGCCCAGAAAAATGCCCAGCATGCCCCCTAACGCCGTCAGCACCACCGCCTCCGTCAAAAATTGCAGGATGATGTCGGCGCGCCGCGCACCCACGGCTTTCCTTACCCCGATCTCGCGAGTCCGCTCGGTCACCGACACGAGCATGATGTTCATCACCCCAATGCCTCCCACCAGCAACCCGATGGAACTGAGCACCACCATCACGATCGCCGTCACCGCCATTATGCGGCGGAAATCCTCGAGCATTTGCTCAGGCGTAGAGAGCGCAAAGTTATCAGGCGCGTTGTAGGGCACGCGTCGCTCTATACGCAGCACGTTTCTGACTTCATCCATGGCCTGCACCAGCCGCCCCGGTTTAGCGATGACCACCAACAGGTGTTCCTGCGCATTGGGAAACATCTTGCGCATGGTGAAGTACGGCAGCAGGATGCGCCGGTCCTCCTCTCCCGGGAAAGAAGCCGCCGGCCTCTCCATCACCCCAATGATCTCCAGCGGCCGGCCGTTGACCTCAATCCATTTACCTACCGGATCCATATTGGGGAACCACTGCTTTTGAATGTCCTCCCCGATCACGCACACCGGCAGCCGGTGCTGATTGTCGCTCTCCGAGAGGAATCGCCCATACTTCATCACGGTTCCGTTGAAAGCGTAAGCTTCCTCGGTACCGCCCAGCTCGAAGTTGTAAATGTCGTCGCCCCTGTAGCGCGCCCGATCCATTCCGAAACGTGAAAAGACGTTCGGGCTCAGCAGGTAGGGGCTGACATATTCAACCGACGGGCAGCGCTCGGCAATGGCGCGGGCGTTTTCCAGCGTCAGTGGCTTGCGATTACGCTCCTCAGCGCTGAGCCGCCCCACGCGCGGCCCGATGCGAAACTTGAAAACCAAGATCGTATCCGGCCCCAGGGAGCGGAAGATGTTGCTGATGGCGCCGTCCAGCCCGGTGATGATGGAGCCCACGCCAATCACCGCCGCGGTGCCGATGATGACGCCCAGCACGGTCAGGAAACTGCGCAGCTTATGGGCGCGGATGGTCCCCAACGCCATGGAGGCTCCCGAACGCACCGTCTCCCAGGTCATTTCTCGTACCTCAGGGCCGCGATGGGATCCAACCTGGCCGCGGTGCGCGCCGGATACATGCCGAAAAACAGACCTACGCTGGCCGACAAGCCCACCCCCAGTATCACGGCATAAGCGGGGATCGTGCTCGGCACCGGAGTAAAATTGCGCACCAGCACGGAGACCAGCCAGGCCAAGGCTACCCCGATCAGACCGCCCGCCGCCGCCAGCATGGAAGACTCCACCAGGAACTGGTTCATGATGTCGCGTTGCCGCGCTCCCACCGATTTACGCACGCCGATTTCGTGTGTGCGCTCGGTGACCACCGCCATCATGATGTTCATGATGACCACCCCGCCCACCACCATGAACACCGAAACCACCCCTATGGCCGTAGCTGCGATGGCGTTGGTGAGCTGGTTCCAGCGCTCGACCAGCGTGTCGGAACTGAAGATTCCGAAGTTGTCCTCCTGGCCCGGCCGCAAGTGCCGCCAAGCGCGCATGAGCATTCTAACTTCATCCTGCGCCTGATAGAGGTACTCGGGGCCGAGAGCCTTGGCAGCATAACGTATGCCCCGGCGGGAGCCGTACATCTTGAAGTAAGTCTGGATGGGAATCATGATGAAGTTATCGCGGGACTGGCCGAACACGCTGCCCTGAGCCTTGGCAGTGCCGACCACCTCGAATGGTCGCCCTTCCACACGCACGATTTTGCCGATGGGGTCTGCAAAGGCAAAACATTTTTCCCTGATGTCGTTGCCGATAAAGGCTACCGCCAGCCGCCGCCGGTCGTCGCTGTCCGCCAGAAATCGCCCCAGCGCCGTGCGCGTATTGGTGATGGCCCCGATGTTGGGACTCACCCCGGCCAGCGAGACATCGCTTATTTGCTCAGAGCCGCAACTGACTTCCACCCGCCGCCCCGCTTGCATGCCCATCGCGCTAACCAGCTTCGCCCGCGTGCTCACAAACTCGAATTCCGCCGGACTCAATTCCGGATTCTTCTTTAACATCTCCACGAACTTCTTGGGATCAAACTGGCCCATAACCGGGAAACGATCCACGCGAAAGCCGTCCACCCCCATGTCGGACACCGTCTCCGCCACGTATACGTCCATGCCGTGAATCACCGACATGACGGCAATCAGTGTGGTGGTGGCCAGAATGATCCCCAGCAACGTCAAGAAGCTGCGTAACTTGCTGGCGCGCAACGAGGCCGCTGCCACTCGCACCGCTTCCCACAGCGACGCAGTCGTATTCATCTCTAATGTGAAGACGTTCGCAGCAAAGGCGTTGTTCCCCCTGTCCAAACCCGCGGCCTCAACGCCGCCCCCAGCGGCCCAGGTACGCCTCGGCCGCCAGCGCCTCCAGCTCCCTGTTCAGCTCCGCTTCCCACGCCAACCGCTGCCGTTGCTTGAGCGCCTCCAGCAGCCGCACATTCCGCCTGGCCTCCAGCACGCGCTCCCGCTGTGCCTTGATTTTCTCCTCACAAGCGACCAGCGCCTTCTGCAAGTTTGCGCGTTGCGCCGCCACCGCACGGCGATAGGCCTCCAGGGCAGCCAGTTCCTCGCCTCTTACTTCCCCGGCTTTCAGCACGGCCTGCTCGGCTGCTGCCCGCACCCCTTCCAGCTCGTGGATCCGCGCGCGCAAAACCTCCCGTTCTCCGACCAGCTTGTGCAGCTTGGACTGCTCCAGGTCGAACTGGCTGCGACGCCAGCGCAGCACCGTTTCCAGCCGGAATGCAAAGCGTTTCATCAGCCTCCGAGCGCGTGTCTCACAAGATTCTGGCCAGTTCCTCCAAACCCGCACGCGTCTGCTCAAGCGGCGACTTCACACCGGGTTCCTGGCGCAGAAACTCCAGCAAACGCGGCCGCGCCCGCAGGATGGCATCCAGCTTGGGGTTAGCACCACTGACGTAAGCGCCCAGATTGATCAAGTCCTCAGCCTGTTGGTAAGCCGCCAGCGCCTCCCGAATGCGCTGCGCAGCTTGCCACTGCTCGGGTGGGCTGACCTGAGCTCCCAGCCGGCTCACCGAACTTAGCACGTCAATGGCAGGGTAATGCCCCGCCGCCGCAAGCTGGCGCGAGAGCACGATGTGCCCATCCAGGATGGCTCGCACAGCATCGGCGATAGGCTCATTAAAGTCGTCGCCCTCCACCAGGACGGTGAAAAAACCTGTGATAGATCCCCGGCGAAAGTTGCCGGCTCGCTCAAACACGCGCGGCAGCAAGCTGAACACCGAGGGCGTGTAGCCCTTCTGGCTGGGCGGTTCGCCCGCCGCCAGCCCGATCTCCCGCTGGGCCATGGCCAGCCGTGTTACCGAGTCCATCACTAACAGCACGTCAGCGCCCCGGTCACGGAAATACTCGGCGACAGCCAGCGCCACAAAACAGGCGCGCACACGCAAGGGGGCGGGACGGTCTGAGGTAGCCACCACCACCACCGCCCGCTTCATCCCCTCCGGCCCCAGTTCCTGCTCGATAAAAGAGCGCACTTCGCGGTTGCGCTCGCCAATCAAAGCAATCACACTCACGTCGGCAAAGTTATGCCGTGACATGGCGCCCAACAGAACGCTCTTGCCTACTCCGCTGCCTCCGAAGATCCCCACTCGCTGCCCTTTGCCACAGGGGAGCAAGCTGTCAATGACGCGGATGCCGGTGACCAGAGGTTCCCGAATCGGCTCGCGCTCCAAGGGCCCGGGGGCAGGCCGGTAAAGCTCGTAGTAATCCTCGGCCTCAATCGGCGGGCCGGAATCCATCGGCTGGCCGAACCCATCCAGCACCCGACCGAGCAACTGCTCGCCCACTCCCACGGTAGCCTCCTCCTTGCGGGCTATGATCGGATCGCCCAGTTGAAGACCATTGGTTTCTTCCAACGGCAGCGAAAGCACCCGACCGTGGCGGAATCCCACCACTTGCGTTCGTATCTTGCGCCCTCCCGCGGTGCGTATTTCGCAAAAGTCGCCTACGGCTGCCGCCGGGCCGCGGGATTCTATGAGCAAACCGACCAGTTGCTCGACAGTACCTGCCCAGCGCAGGCAATCTATGCGCGGCAACACCTTCAGGTACCGCCTCAAATCAACTCGCTCCGTCACGCGTGCCTCCGCAGGCGATCAAGCAGGCCTCGCTTGATTTCCTCCAGTTGCGTCTCCACGGAAGCATCCAGCGAGCCGTGAACGGTTTCCAGCACCACCGATCCCCGCGCAAGCTGCCGGTCAGCCACAATCTCGATCTGACCCAATCCAGTTTGGGCCAAATAGTTGCCGATCAGCTCGGCATCTTCCGGATTCACGCGCAAACGGTCCACCTCACGGCTTTCCAACCGATCCAGCGCCGCTTTAACTATGCCCAGCAGCGCCTGCGGGTCTACGCTCAGCTCCCGATGCAAGATCCGCCGCGCAATGGCTACGGCCAACTCGACCAGGTCCCGCTCGGCCTCCCGCCGCATGCGTTGTCGCGCCTGCCTGAGCTCGCGCAAGCTTTGTGCAAATTCCTCCAGCACCGGTTTCCATTGCGCGGAGGCCTGCTGGTGCCCCTGTTCGGCGCCCTTGCGATATCCAGCCTCGAAGGCCTGCTGCTCGCGCCGCACCAATTCCTGCTCGAGCTCGGCCAGGCGGAGCTGCAAGGCCCGCACCTCTTGCTCAGTCGCCGTCTTGGGAGGCACCTGGCTCGCTCCCGGCTGGAGCAAAGGCCAATGTATGGGCTCGGCCTCCGCACTCGCGTTGGCTTTAATCACCTTGGCAGCCATGCTTTACTCCCGGCTGAATGGGCGCCCCGGCCGCTTCACACCACGTACTGCTCACCTACTGTCCCGCGCAGGCTTATTATTCCCTCCGCTTCCAACTGGCGCACAATAGCGATGATCTGCTGCTGCGCCGCCTCCACTTCTTTAACCTTCACAGGACCTAGGGCCTCCATGTCCTCCATCAGCATTTCGGCGCCGCGCTTGGACATGTTCTCCATGAAGTGCCGCTTCAACTCATCGCTGGTGCCCTTCAGGGCCAGCGTCAGCAGCTTGCGGTCCACCCGGGCCAGCACCTCCTTGATGCCGCTGGCATCAATCAGCAGCATGTCCTCAAAAACGAACATCAAATGGCGGATGGTATCGGCCAGGTTGGAGTCCTGCTGCTCGATCTTTTCCAGAATTTCCCGGCTGGTAGCCGAGTCCAGGCGATTGAACATCTCAGCCACCGCGTGCACGCCGCCGTAGGCCTCCCGGCTGGTTTCACCCAGCACCTTGAGTTTTTGGCCGATGATGCCGGCGATCCGGGCGATCACTTCCGGCGAAATTTGCTCCAGGTTTGCCATGCGCAGGGCCACGTCGGCCCGCATCTCAGACGGCAGCGACATCAGCACGGCAGCCGCCTGAGAAGGATTCAAGTGCGACAAGACCAAAGCGATGGTCTGCGGGTGCTCGCTGTGTATGAACTTGGCCAGTTGCTGCGGGTCGGCTTTTTGCAAGGCGTCGAAACTGGCCATTTCGCTGCCCAGGGCCTTGATCACCCGATCCAGTATCTTCTTGGCCTGCTCGGGACCGAAGGCGTTAATCAGGAGCTTGCGCGCGTAGTCCAGCCCGCCCTTGAGCATGTAATCGTGCGCCAGCGTCATCTGGTAGAACTCCTCCAGGACGCTTTCGGCTTGCTCGGCGGGGATCGAGCCGATGCGGGCCACTTCCCGCCCGATGGCCTGCACCTCTTCTTCGTCGAAGTGCCTGAGGATCTCGGCGCTGACCTGCTCGCCCAGGGAGACCAGCAAGATGGCCGCCTTGCGGAGCCCTGATATGGGTTCGGCCTGCGCGGCGTTGACGATCACGACTCACCTCCGCCGGCCAAGCCTGCGCACCACAGCTTACTGCCCTTATCTTTCGGTTTCATAGAGCCAGCTCCGCAGAATCTGCGCCGTCGTCGCCGGATCCTTCTTGACAGTTTCGGCCAGATGCTTGGTGAGTATCTCGGTTTTCTTGGTTTTCACCGGGGGCAGCTTCAAAGCGTTAAGCGCCTCCGCCTCCAGTTGCTGCTTGCGAGCCGCCTGTTCGGCGAGCCGAGCCTGGAAGTTTTCCGCCGCCTCCTGCGAAGCCCCCTGCGTCGAAGCCTGCGCTTCCCCGGCCGGAAGCTCCGGCGTCATCTCAACCTTGGCCGTTGGCTTACGGCCTCGCCGGCGCAGAACCAGACCCAAAGCCACTGCGATCAGAAGCAGCGCCCCAACAGCAGCCCACAGAATTCTCCGGGCTGCCAGCGCCTGCAACCAAGGCGGCCAGCCGGGAGTGGGAGTCGGCCGTGGCGGCGGGGCAGGACCTTCAGGCGGAGGCGTCTTGAGCGTGCTATCAAAAGGCAGGCTCTCTATGATCAACTGATCGCCGCGCGCAGCATCGAAGCCCGTGGCGGCCGCCACCAAGTCGCGAATCGCTTTCAGGCGCTCAGGCGGGGGCGGCTCCAACACGCGGCGAGCCTGAGCGCCGGAGCCTTCCCAGCGCACTTCCTGATCCAGCAATACGGCGATCGAGATCCGCTTGATGGCGCCTTGGGGCAGTTTGGTCCGGCGCACCGTGCGGCTGGCTTGGTAGGTAATGTTTTCGGTCCGCCGCGTGAGCCCGCCGGTTGCTCCGCCCGGGCGCGAGGTAGGACGCGGCAGGTTGGACGCCGTCCCGGGGATTCCTTGAGCCAATCCACTGCTGCTGATATCCTCGGTCTTCTGCGAACTCAGCATGACCGAACGGGCGGGATCCAATATCTCCTCGTTTTGTTCCGAGCTGCTCAAGTCGCACTCCACTGACACCCCGGCCCGGAACTTGTCCGGGCCCACCAGCGGCTCCAGCGTGGAGTTGATCTTGGCCAACAAGTCCTTCTCCAGCCGTTGCCGCAGCTCCAGGGTGGCTTCGGAGGAATCCTCTGCTTCAGGCGAGCCGTAGCGCCGGGCGCGGTTCAGCAAATTCCCCCGCATGTCAACCACCGCCACCGCCTCTGGCGTCAGACCCTCGACAGCAGCCGCAACCAGATGGCAAATGGCCTGCACGTTAGCCGCCGATAGCCGCGCTCCCTGCCGCAACTTCACCAGCACGCTGGCCTTGCCCGGTTGTCGGGCATCCAAGAAGACGGACTCCTTGGGAAAGCTTATATGCACGCGGGCCTGCTCGACCTCACTCAGCGCCATCACCGAGCGCTCCAGCTCGCCCTCGAGCGCTCGGCGATAGTTGACCTGTTCAGTGAAGTCCGAAGCTCCGAAGTTGGTGCGGTCGAATAGCTCGAAGCCGATACGACCGCTGCGCGGCAGGCCCGAGGCAGCCATCTCCAAGCGCAACTCGGCCACGCGCGCCGAGGGTACCAGCACCGCCGCCCCGTTTTCCGCCAGCCGGTAATCGACCCCGCGGCTGCGCAGCCGCTCCACTACCGCGCCCGCATCTTCCGGCGCCAGGCCCGTGTAAAGCGGGCGGAAATCGCGTTCCCGGCGCCAGTGCGTCAGCGCCACCAGCAAGCCGACTACCAGCGCTGCCACCGCCAACAGCGTCAGTTTCTGCCGTAGCGTAAGACTGGCCAGCAGCTTGCGGATCTGATTCATGCCCTACAGCCACCAAATCCTCGCCCGCAGCGAGCTCCCGCTCCCAGCCCTATATCGGCATTCGCATGATTTCCTGATAGGCCTCCACCAGCTTGTTGCGCACCTCCACGAACAACTGAAAAGCCAGCTCGGCCCGCTGAACGGCCAGCACGCTTTGATGCACTTCTTCGTTTTCCCCCGCCAACAGCCTCAGCACGCTTTCATCGGCATCGCGCCGCAACCCCTCCACGCGCTCGATGGCTTCCAGCAGCAGGCCCTTGAAATTCTCCGCCCGCCGCGGCGCCGCCTCCGGCGCCGGGCCAAGTCCGGCTGGCGATACTCCGGCGACCCGCGACAGCATAAGCCTACCGCAGCAGCTCGATGGAGCGGTGAATCATGTCCTTTATCGCCGAAGCCGCCGCCAGGTTGGCCTGGTAGCCGCGCGCCGCCCCGAGCAAGTCCACCATGTCCTCGGCCGGATTAACGCGCGGGAAGGCTACATAGCCCTCGGCATCGGCATCCGGATGACCCGGCAAGTACCGCTTCTCGGGCGGCCGCGCATCCTCGACTATCTCGGTGACCGCCACGCCGGTAAGCGTGCTGTCCAGTTGGGCTGCGAATGCGCTGGAAAAGGCCGAGGACACCGGCTGGCTGGCAAACACCGCGTCCTTGCGCCGATAAGGACCTCCAGCCGGCGTCCGCGTCGTATCGGCATTGGCCAGGTTCTCGGCCAGCAATTCCGCCCGGGTGCGCTGAGCCGCCAGTCCCGAAGCGCTGACCGACAAGGCAGCAAATAAGCTCATGTTTGTTTGCCCTCCTTGATCGCGGTCCGCATCATGCGGATCTGGGCGCGCAGCAGGTTCGTCGCCAGGTTGAAGCGCAAGGCGTTTTCCGCCAGCAAGCGGGCCTCGCGGTCCAGACTGACGTTGTTACCGTCGTTCTTTACCGGCAGGCCCGCCACCTCGACAACCTGCGGGGCGCCCCCAGCCAGCAAGTTCCAGAATTCCCGCTGAAAGTCTATGTCGCGCGTCCGGTAGCCGGGCGTATCTGCGTTGGCCAGATTCGAAGCTACCAGCTTCTGCCGGACGGCCAGCAAGTCCATATAACGCTCCAGGGCGAGAGAAACTCCATCCAGCATGCTATCCCGCCCCGTTGCAAACGCCTTGCCAAGCTCGCCTCACCGCTTCAAGCACCTGGGCGGGGGTAACCTGCCCCCAGCGCCAGCAATTTGGCAGGCGCCCGAAAAACGTCACACAGTTGCGCGTCACATAGTTGCGCGCCACCCCACAAGCAGGGCCTGCCCACCCGTTGCCGGTCACAGCCTTTCAAAAAACCCTGCCCGACGGCTAACTGGCTGCCTGCCTTGTAATTAGCTGCCGATGCGCCCTGGGCTTGCCCGCCCGGACGGTTCGTTTCAGCCCAATCGCTCTGTATAATCAAACGGCAGTCCCGCCGGGCGGATTTTACCCCGCCTGAAAACCTTCCGGAGCTTGCTGGAAAGTGAGCGAAACCAACCTCCAAGTCCAACTGCCCGAATGGCAGGCTTCGCTTGAAGCCGCCCTTCAAACATTGCCCACAGCCGGCGTGCTGGTACTGGATACTCGCAGTGGCGAGTGGCGAGAAGCCCCGTCGGATTGGCCCTGGCGCATCTGCCAACCGAGCGATCTGGATCCGCACCAAGTCGTGGTTATGTCGGCAGCGTCTGCGCTCAAAGCCGGCGGGTCGGTTCGCTATGGCTTCAGCCTCAACTGGGTTGGCGAGGCAGCTCCCGGAAAGCTGGATGCCAGCGTGGGCGTAACCACACTGGCCCAGGCCCAAGCCCGCGTTCATCTGGAGCTGGCAGGCTCAGCGCTTTGCCAAATTCGACTTGAGGAAGGACCGCGGCTGCGCGTAAGATTCGAGCGCCGGCGGCAGCGCGGGCTTGATTTGAGGGCGCGCGCTAACGTGCATGCCGGGCTGGATGCGTCGGGAGAAACTGCCGAGCTGGTGGCGGCGCTCCTCGGAGGACATCCGCTCCAAGCGGTAGAGGCTTTGGCGGAAAAGGCCCTGCGAGGGCGCCTGGATCCGACCTTGCAGCGCTTGCTGGAAGCCTGGCGAGACCTGGAAGTAGGCGCAGCGGCGGCGATCTGGCGGGCCCTCGAGGAAGCCTCCGCTTTATCGGCGCTCCGGGACTTCGTTCACCGGCTGACGGTGGAAGCGCCCGAATTATGCTTATTCCAGGCGCGATTTGACCCTGAGGAAGTCGTTCCCAACTCGCCGCTTGAAGCCTGGATTGAAGCTTCCGCAGGAACGCTGCTGTCCGCTTGGATGGATGCGCACGCTTTCAAGCGCCTGCGCCGGGCGGCAGAAGCCGCCGAGCGGTTGCTCAGAGAGGAAAGTCTGCTAAAAGTCCTGCTCGATCTCAAGCAGGAAGCGGTGCGGCAAACGGCGGCGGCCCTGGCCGGCGGGGTCCCGGAAACGGTGCGGCAGCTCGCCATCACTCTGTGCGACCGCGGGCTGAAAGCGCTCGAGCAGAAATTAGACGCCCAATTGAACCATGCGGCGAATTCCGAGGCGGAGTGCGCGCTGGCGGATTGCTCGTTCGACTTTTCCGAACCCGGCCTGGCTGCCTACCGGGCAGCTTTGAACGGGGACCTCAGCCAAGCGCTTCGAGCCGGCGCGCCGGCCGTTCAGGTTCATCTCGGGGTGCTTACCCACGGGCTGCGCCGCGAGAGCCGCTTGCAGGTGGATCTGCCCTACCTTGATCGCAAGCAATGGTCGGCCCGTTTTGAGGCGCTGGCTCAGGCGCGCATCGAAACTACGCTCGACGGGCGAATCCTGGTCTACACAGTGGCGGCACGAGACGAGCTCGGCAAGCACGGGGTGGCCGAGAGCGCCATGAGCCTGTGCGGTGCATTGCTGGTGCGGCCCGCCCACACCGACGCTCGCTTTAGCCTGGGCTGGTCTGACAAGCGGCGCCTGAGCGCGGTTCAGGCCCGTTCGGTGCTGCCGCCGCTTCTGAGCGCCTACCAGTTCCATCAGGCGCTAGCGTGGCTGGAGTCCGAACTGCCGCAAGCAGCGGAGGTGGAAGCCGAGATGGCGCTTTCGGCGCCGGGAGAAATGGTGGCCGCCTGGCTGGAGGCGCCTGTCGAGCGCAGCCCCAATTACGGGCCCGTGTATACGGAGGTTTCGGTGGCAGTGCAGCGGGCCATGCGCACCTGGTTGCCTTATGTGTACTTCAGCGATCTGTCTCGTTATGACACGCTGGCAGCCGCTTACCCGCTGATAGTCTACCAGTGCACTTTGCCCTTCCGCAGCAAAGCCAAGAATGAATTCGCCTACGACGTGATGAGCGCGGAGAGCGTGGCGGTGGCGCGACGCTCGACCGCCTGGGCTTTGGGCCCCGAGCTGGCGCGTATCGAACAGTTGTTACTGGCTGCGGGCAAGCCGGAGACGGCTCGCTTTTACCGGCCCTCGCGCAAGGACATTATACTGGCCAGCGTGGAACGGGCACCGCGCCTGCTGAATTCTTTGCTGGTGGCCGATGCGCTTTTTATTGATCACCTTATCGCGCTGGGGGTTCGGGCTGGCGGCCTGCGCCGCGCCATGGAGCGGGAGCCGCAGCGGGCGTTGCGCGAATTGGTGAAGTTCGCCGAAGAATTCGTGAAAACCTTTCATCGCCGTTTACGCCGGCTTTACGGAGGCGAAGACTTCACCAGTTTTGGCCCGCTGATCCTGCTAGAGGCCACACGCGGGCTGCACGCTGCGCTGCGCTCGACAGGCGAAATCTCGGGGGTGCTTCGTCTGGTCATCCGACATGCGGACGGCCGCGTCTGTGAGCGCAGGTTTGTCAACGCTGCCTACAGGCCATAAGCCTCCGGCCAGCCCCAAGGCGTGAGGCGCTAAAATGCCAGCCGCAACTGGAACTGAATATAGCGCGGGGTGTTCACGTAGCCGGTGATCCGGCCGAAAGAAGCGCTGGTGGGATCCACGTTAGGGTTCGACAACACTTGGTGGTTGGGGGCGTTAAGCAAGTCCACCCGGAACTGGCCCTGCAACCGTTCGTAGAGCCGGAACGACTTCTGGATGTTGGCGTCGAGCTGGGTAAGCCGCTGCGTGCGCAGCCAATTCAAGCGGTTGGGAAAGACCCGGCGATGGTAGCTGGTAGGCGTCTTGGTGGAATCGCGCTCGAAGTTAGCGGTGTTGAACCAGCGGTCCTTGGTGCGTTGGCTGGGCGGCAACACGATGTCGCGGTAGTTGTCGCCGTAATAGAAGACGTTGCCAAAGTCAATGCACTCGCCCGACTGCACCTGAAGGACACCGCCGATTTGCCAGCCTCCCAGCAACCCATTCCAGAATCCAGGCCGGTTGAGCAGCGCCTTGCCCTGCCCTATCGGCAGCTCATAAATCCAAGTGCTCACCCAGCGGTGTGGGCGCGAATTATCGCTTTCACGCCATAGCGGCGCCGGATCAAACTCGTTGGCCATCCAATCCTTGCTCATGGTGTGCGACCACTCGTAGTGGGTGTTAACCCACCATCCCCCCGCCAGCCGCTTTTCGAACTTGGTCTGCAAGGCGTTGTACTTGTTCTTGCCGATGGGGTCGGCTTGCAAGGTCAGACCCGTCATGTGAGGGAAGGCTCGCAGCAACTGCTGCTTTTGAATGGTGCGGCTGGTGAAAAAGCTCAGGGTGGACATCTGCTGGTAAAGCAGGGGCTGGCTGCGCTGCAATTCGGCGAAGTTGCCAATGTAGAAAGGATTGCTTACCTGGCGCGTCATGTCCTGCGCCACGGCGTTATTGCGCACCAAACCCGAGGCCCAATATTTCTCAGGTAGGGGCCGGAGGCTACGGCTTACTCCCAAGTTGCCCACCCAGGAACCCGTGTAAGCCACCGAAAAGGCAGCATGGGCGCCTATCTGGCGCTGGATCTCCAATCGCCAGCGATGCTGCTCGGCCGGCTGATAGTTCGGGTTCAGGTAACTGAAGCTGCGCCCGATGAAGCTGTTGGCGCCCAGCTGATTGCCCAGCGGGGTGTTGAAGCGCGTGCCGTCCTCACGCAGCGGGAAGGGGTCGGTAACCGGCGGATTATTGTGGGTGAAGTAGCCCCAGTTCCAGGTGACTCCCTGCGTGGTCGTGATAGTAGTCCCGGTGCTGCGACTGTAGCCGGACTGGTCAATGGTGGTGTGGGAAACGTTTAGGGTGTCATAGTAGATCCCGTAGCCGCCCCGCAGTACGAGCCTGGGGGTGGCCGCATAAGCGAACCCAAAGCGCGGCATGAGTCGCCAAGTGGGATTGGTGCGCGTGCGGGGGACGCCCAGACCAAGGTAGTTCACGCCGCCCCGCACGATGAAATCAGAGGCCGGCCGCTCGCTCAGCGGGGCGGCGGCGTAGGCTGCCTGCGCGGCCTGAGCAATGACGACCTCCTTGGCCGGATCGAAATCGCGCAAGCCGCGATTGAACCGCTCGCGGATACTGCCTTCGTACTCCAGGCGCGCGCCTAGGTTGAGCGTGAACTTGGAGGTAACCCGATAGTTGTCCTGAATAAAAAGGCCCTGGTAAGGCGTGGTGATGTAGGAGGAATCGTTGGTGTCAACACTCATCGCATTTGGTATGCCGAGCAGGAAAGCCGCCCACTCGATGCCCAACGTGCCCACGCCGGTGGTGGCGGAAGTGCGGCGGAAGAGGCCGTTGCGGAATTCAAAGTAGCCCGAGGTGTAACCGGGCGAGCCAGTGGTGCGGTAGTACATGCGGCCATCCCAACCGGCTTTAAGGCCGTGCTTGCCCGCGTACTTCATCAGGTCCGACTTGATGGCGCCCACCGAGACCGGGTTAAGCTTGGGCACGCCGCCTGATACCTGGCGGTAGTCCGAGAAGTTGATGGTGGGCAGCGTGTGATCGCCCCCCGCCTTGGCGTCCAAGTAAGCCGGCAGGCCCACGTCAGTGGGTTTGTATTTCAGTTGTTCTTTATTGAGACCGGTGTCGTAGTACCGGTTATAAGAGACAGCCACGTTCAGGATCGTGGTGGGGGTGAAGGTGCGGACCCAGTCGAAACCGCCGTTCTTGTTGATGCGGTGCAATGCGTTGGAGTGCAGCCAGCGGTGGGTATCGTAAGTCCAATCGTTGCGGTCCTCGACGAACTTATTGTAGCTCCAGCGCACAAAAAATCGGTTCTTGGCAGTAGGCACAAAGTCGGTCCGGTGCTGGAAGGCTTTGTAATCCCAGTTGAAAGGGATGCGCCCGTTGAAGTAGTTGTTCCGGCCTTCTATATCCATCTGGGGAGGATTATTGGGCAGCGGGTAAAGCTTTTCGTAGAACTTGTACATCGGATTCAGTTGGCGGCTGGCGGGAATGATGTTGCCCGGGATTGGATCGCGTTCGTACAGGCCGGTTGCGGCGTTGAACCGCGTAGTAAGGGGATCATAAATCTGGTACTTGGCCGGATTGACTCTGAGCAGGCGCGAAAAATCTCCCTTGCGTTCTTCAGCCGTGGGAACCGAAAAGATCTTGTTGCCGGGTTCCTCGGTCTTGGCGTCTTTGAAACCGTTAAAGATGAAATAGAAAAACAGCTTGTCTTTGCCGTCGTAAATGCGGGGGATTTTGACCGGTCCGCCAAGCGAAGCAGCGTAATTGTTCGAGCGGCCCGAGGGCTGCCGGGGTTCGCGCCGCAGTTGCTCAGCCAGCGCGTAGTCGCCGCGGGCCTCGGCCTCTTTGATGCGGCCCCAATAGGCGGCGTTGTCGTTGCTGGGCGTGGCGTTCCAGCGCTGCTGCCAGTGGCTTTCGGTCAGGGTGCCGTGATAGACATTGGTGCCGGACTTCGATTGCATGCTAATGTAAGCGCCGGTGGTGTGACCGACGCTGGCGTCAAAGCTGGTGGCCTCCACGCGAAACTCAGCCACAGCATCGGTGTACGGCAGATAAGCCGCCCGGCGGGAGTGCCCCGTGTTAGGAGTGCCGTCCAGCGCCCACTCGTTGCCGCCTACACCGCCCGCTGTGCTGTAGCTCGAGGCGCCGATGGTCGAGTGCAACCCCAGGTAGTTATAGCCTCCCGTCCGCTGCATCCCTTCGGCCAGACCCGCCATGAGCATCACGCTGTTGCCGAGCACCGGCAGCTCCATGACGGCCTTATTGTCGAAGGTCTGCCCCACCGTAGCCGAAGTAGTCTCCAGCACCGGCTCTTCCGCTGTCACCGTGACCGTTTCAGCGGCCTGCCCTAATTCCAATTGGATTTCGATATTGAGTCGGGCTCCCACCGTCAGGGTTACGCCGCGCCGCACGAACCTCTTAAAGCCAGGCGCCTCCGCGACTATCTCATAACGACCTGGCATTAACAGCGGCGCTTCGTAAAGACCGGCCGCGTTAGTCTGGGTGCGGATTGTAGTGTTGGTCTCGAGATGCGTCAAGGAAACCGCAGCCCCAGGCACCACGGCCCCGGAAGGATCCTTGACCATCCCCAGTATTGTCCCGCGTGTTTCCTGGCACCAGGCAAACTGGCGGCCCAGCATGGCCAGGGACAGCAACAGCACTGCGCGGAGCATCGCCTGCCTCGACATGATGGAAACCTCCTCGCGAAACAAACCCAACCGACAAACGTCTGCGTCACACCGGGACACAAGCCCCGGAATCAAGGCTATGCTACAGCAGCCGCTTAGTGGTCCGCAACCGAGCCGTCGGGAAAACGCAATTGCTGGCGCGTGTGCGGGCGATAGGGCCGCCGGGCCGCCACGCGCTCGTCCAGATCCACCCCCAGGCCGGGACGTTCCGGCGGCAACGCATAGCCGCCCTCAAAGCGCAAGGCACCGCCGTAGAAGAGATCCTTCCAGTACTGCTCCTCGCCCCGGTGCGTGATCTCCTGAATCGCGAAGTTGGGTATGGAGAAATCTACGTGCAGGGAGGCCAGTGTGCTCACTTCGCTCTGCGGGTTGTGGGGAGCCACCTCGATGCGGTGTGCCTCGGCGATGGCTGCGATCTTCTTCAATTCCAGTATGCCGCCGCAATGCACGACGTCGGGCTGAATGTAGTCCACTAAGTGGCGCTGGCAGATCTCAACGAAGCCGTACTTGGTAAACAAGCGCTCCCCCGTGGCCAGCGGCACGCTGGTCTTGCTGCGCAGATGCGCGAGCTCGTCCAGGTCCTCGATCTGCGTGGCTTCCTCCACAAAAAACGGCGAATAAGGCTCAGCACGCCGGCAAAACGCCACCGCCATAGTCGGGGTAGCCTTGCCGTGCAAGTCAACACAGATGCGGAAATCCTCGCCCACCGCTTCGCGCACCGCCTTGAGGTTGGCAATCCCCTCGCGCACCGAGCGCACAGGGTCTATGGTGTCCCCTTGCGTGGTTATGAACTGACCCTTGGCGGCGCTCCAGCCTTCGTTTTTGACTTGCAGCCAGTTGCGGGCATAATCCTCGGGGGTGCGGCCGCCCGCGTGCACGTACAACTGAGCCCGCTCACGCGCCTTGCCGCCCAGTAGCTTCCATATGGGCTGACCCAAGGCCTGCCCCAAGATGTCCCACAGGGCTATTTCAACCGCACTGATGGCCGAATTCAGGATGGGCCCGCCTCGCCAGCGCGGCCAGCGAAACATAGCCTGCCAGTGCATTTCGATATCAGTGGGGTCTCTGCCCACAAGATAACGCTTGTGCTCCTCGATGGCCGCCGCCACCGTGGCTGCCTTGCTGGTGACCGAGCCCTCGCCCAGGCCGGTCAAGCCCTGGTTGGTCTAACCCGGATTTCCGTTTTAAACATTTCAGCGAAGCTTTGTAATATTCTTCAACGCCTTTATTCATGCGGGTTCCAGCGTGATCAACCTGACATGCCCAGGTAGATCCTGACCCAGGATCTGCCTGGGGGAGGGCAGATCTTGGGCTGAGAGAGATGACAATAACACAGGCGGCAGGGCATAGACCTTGGGATGGACCCAAGGGGCGCGCTCGGCCCGCAGCTGGTCGGGAGTGCGATGGCCCTTGGCTGAGTTTTCCCGCTGGTAGTTGAACCAGAGCTGGTAGGTCCAGGCCTGATTGAGGAAGCTCTGGAGGTCGCCGCGGAAGTCCTCCAGCTGGTAGAACTCCTCCTCCATGAGCCCATGCACGGCCTCCACGTCGCTGTTGTAAGTGGAGCGGTGGGGCGGGTTGAAGCGGTGCAGGCGGCAGCGGTATTTCTGCTCGACCAGGCGGGTGAAGGCCGAGGGTGTGCGGCGGCGGTTCCAAGCGCCGCCAAACTCGCTGCCGTTGTCGGTCTGCACGGTAAGCTCCTCGAGCTTGACCCCGCAGGCGGCCAGGTGGGCCAGCAAGCGATCGCCGAACAGCAAGGCGTAGG
>Ga0315298_1002724_pt1 | contig 29259 bp, 24 predicted proteins | sample WHS_1_MG_FD_203077 | JGI IMG/M metagenome (GOLD analysis project Ga0315298, IMG submission 203077) | Extremophilic microbial mat communities from Washburn Hot Springs, YNP, Wyoming, USA - WHS_1_MG | ecosystem: Environmental > Aquatic > Thermal springs > Hot (42-90C) | place: USA: Wyoming... | reverse complement strand
AACCCGATCGCTGGTTGGGCGGGCAGTCCCCTGCCCGCCGCGATTCGGCGCGCAACGGAGTGCGCGCCTTACCTACTCTTTCGTAGCCGCGCTCGTAAGAGCGCGGAAAAACAAGATTCAAACCCAGAAGCCGGGTCTGCGTGCCCGGCTCCGGCGCGCAGTGGACTGCGCGCCCTACCTTACTCTCTGCGCCTCAGCGTCTTTGCGTTAAAAATGCGGAGGCATGGAGCCATGCGGCCTTACCAACACAACAAATTTTTTGGGGTAGGGACATAGCCCCGAGGAGCCCGGTCAGTGTGGCCGTGCAACTGTTGTTGTGCTATGGCACGCAGCGCTCTTGGCTGCGGGTCTTCTGCGACCGGGACAGTCGCGCGCCTTTGGGCGGATTGGCGCGCGGCCAACTTGGGCGCAGTGCCCTTAAGGTGGGTGGAGCGTGTCAGGGGCTTTTTTCGAGCGGGATAGTTCTGGAGCTGTGAAATAGGTGACGTAGCAGTGTTAAGCGCAGTGGTTGTTTCTGCGGGCGTGGACGCCCGCGCGCCTGGCAACCTGGCAAATGGTAACTGCACGGACGCATGAGGCCATGCGTCCCTACCAACGCAACAAAATCTTTTTGGGTAGGGACGCCTCGCCGAGGCGTGCGCAAACCAATTTCAACTGCTGGCAACATGCCAGCAGCGCAATGGGTATTTTTCGGACACATTAGGGCTGGCGCGCCGACCAAGAAACGTTGGCGCGAATGCACGAGTGTCAGCCGCCGGGTGTGCCGGGACTCGACAGGTCGCCCTTGTTAAACTCGACGTATTCCTCTGTCAGGTCGGCGGCGTAAATCACTGCGCTTGCTTTGCCGATGTTCAAGTTTATGTGCAGCTCGAATTGATCCGGTGCAACTGCAGCGCAGAGTTTGGCGAAGCTAACGTTTGTCGGCTGCCCGCGCCTGAGACACCACAAAATGTTTTTGCTGTTTGGTGCGCTGTAACCGATGTCAACCTTCTCTTCGACAACTGTTGCGCGGCTGTACCCGAGCGCAGCCATGACACGCCCCCAGTTCGGGTCGCCGCCGTGCCAGCTCGTTTTGACAAGTGGGCTGTTAGCCACTGCACGCGCTGCTGCATCTGCATCTGCAACTGAGCGCGCACCGGTAACACGCACAGTAACAACTCTGTGCACGCCTTCGCCGTCGCAGACGATCATTTTGGCAAGCTCGGTGCAAACGTAGGTGAGAGCGGATTGGAACCGTGTGAAACGTGAAGCGTTTAGCGTGAGACGTGTGTTGCCTGCAAGGCCGTTCGCAAGCACCAGAACAGTGTCGTTGGTGCTCATGTCACCGTCCACCGTGATGCGGTTGAAGCTCTGTGCAACAGCTTCGCGCAACGCAGTCTGCAATGCTCGCGCCTCGATAGCGGCATCTGTGGTAATGAAACAGAGCATTGTGGCGTGAAGCGGCAATGCCGCCGGGCGACGGCCCGTGGCGCTGAGGCCGGGTTGGATCATGCCCGCCCCTTTGCAGATGCCGCCAATCCGGACTGTTTTACTGCCGAGTTTGAACTCGACGGCGATTTGTTTGGGCCGGGTGTCGCTGGTCATAATTGCTTCAGCAGCGGCGGCTGCGTGCGAGGCGTCACGGCCCAAAAGTGCGGCAGCTTCGGCGATGCCCCGTTTCACGTTGGCCATAGGCATAGGCACGCCAATGCGCCCTGTGCTGGCGACGAGGACATGTTGTTCGGGAACGTTAAGAATCTTGGCGAGTATGGCGGTCATTTCGCGTGCATCACGCAATCCTTGTTGGCCGGTACACGCGTTGGCGTTGCCGGAGTTTGCCACGATAGCCTCCGCAACACCGCGTTTCACGCGCTCGATGCACACCTTCACCGGTGCAGCACAGACCTGGTTTGTGGTGAACATGCCAGCGACTGAGGCAGGTATTTCCGACACTATGAGTGCCAGGTCGCGTTTTTGGCCTTTGTCGGAACCTTTGCCGGTACCGAGCCGTTTGATGTCGCAAAACACGCCGCTGGCAAGAAAGCCTTTGGGAGCAACAACAGAGCCAGGGACAATTTTGAATGTGTGTTTCATAGTGATTGTGGTTCTAAACCGGGTCGGGGACAAAAATTTCACCGCGGCAAAAGAGCACAGCGTGACCGCCGATGCAGACACGCTCGCCGGCGTTGGAGCAGAACAATTCGCCGCCACGCCGCGAGACCTGGCGCGCGAACAATGTGGTTTTGTCGAGCCGCCGTGACCAGTACGGTATCAAAGTGCAGTGTGCCGAGCCGGTGACCGGGTCTTCGGGGACGCCGACACTCGGCGCAAAGAAGCGCGACACAAAATCGCAATCTGTCCCGGGGGCAGTGACGATGACGCCATGCAGGTCCAGCGTCAACAGCTTGGCAAAGTCAGGCTGTAGCGCTCGCACGGCGGCTTCGTCTTCATACACGCACAGATAATCCCGGGCACGCATGGTCTCGATTGGTTGCGCGCCGAGCGCAATCACCAGACCGTCTGGCGCGTGCGACGGTTCAGGCGGTCGGGCCGGGAAATCCAGCTCAAGCAGCTCACCACGCCGAGCCACGGTCAACACACCGCTCCGACATGATTGGAACCGAACGACCTGACCGGCGATTTTACGTTCGTTGAACAGCACAAATGCGGAAGCCAGCGTAGCGTGTCCGCAAAGGTCAATTTCGGTTTTTGGCGTAAACCAGCGCAGCTCGAAGTCCGGGCTACGCAGCACAATGAACGCAGTTTCCGAGAGATTGTTTTCGGCGGCTATGGCCTGGAGCTGCCGCTCCGGCAACCACCTGTCGAGTATGCACACACCGGCTGGATTACCCGCAAACGGCCGGTTCGTAAATGCATTCACCTGGTAATAATCAAGCTTCATGCGCGGCATTTGTTTAACGCGAAAACCCAAAATGCGAAATTCGAAACTCGAATTGAATCAACATATTCCGGCGCGACGTACCCGAAACCCATTGCACGAAAATGGCCTGTGCCGGTGTCAGACACGCACTGCCTCAATTTCAAGCCTGACCATCTGCACACGGATGCGCCCGGCCATGTCGGGCGGATGGCTGGCCAGGTAACGGTCAACCACACCGGCGATAAATTCGTCGCGCTCATGTTCGGGCACACGTTGTGTATAAGGCAACCATGTTGTGCGCAGCCAACCGCATAATTCAGATCGGCCGGCAAATACAATCTCTTTGTTCACCAGGTTGACTGTCTGGGGGTCAAACCCGCACATTGGCAACCACCGACGGTAATCGTCTGTGCCGTACAGGAAGTACGGGCACGACATCTTCCGAAAGAACCTGCGCCATTGCGGCTGCCGCATTACCGCACGGATTGCAACAAACACGTCGTGTGCGTTGCCCTTGCCGCCGCATGAGACCAGCAGCCGGCCATTTTGACGCAGGGCAGCCGCTGCACCGCGCAAAAAAGCCGGGTGATCATCCACCCAGTGCAAAGCGGCGTTTGAGAACACCACATCGAACTGTTCGGCGAACTGCAACTTGCGGGCGTCCATCTGCTCGAACCGCAGGTTGGTGAATTGTTCTTGCGGGAAAGCAGCTTGTGCGAACCTGATCATTTCGGGTGAGTTATCAATGCCGAGCACACTGCCGCGCGGCACAAGAGCAGCAAGCTCGGCTGTAACTTTGCCGTGGCCGCAACCGACGTCAAGGATGTGCTCGTGCCCGCGCAGGTCAAGTCGGGCGATCAACTCACGTGCCCAGTTGTATTGTGCAGCCGACCAAACCGCGTACTCGGCGGGGTCCCACACAATTCGGTTGGTTTGTTCAACGCAGGCTGTCACGGCTCATTGCAATCCTGTTGTCTCGGCAAACCCGAACATGATGTTCATTGCTTGAACGGCCTGACCTGCTGCACCTTTAACAAGATTGTCAATTGCACTCATAACAATCACGGTGTATGTGCGCGGGTCAATGCGGCATGCGATCTGAATAAAATTTGTGCCTACGACATTTTTTGTGTCGGGTAAGCCGGACGTATCAAGTAACTGGACGAACGGTTCACTACCATATGCCTGTTTGTAACATGCCCGGAGTTGTTCAATCAGGTTTTCAGGGGCGGTATTTGCGAGTTGGTCGGCAGGCTGCATGTACAATGTTGTGAGAATGCCGCGGTTAACCGGCACAAGATGCGGCACGAACAACACACCCACTTTTGTCCCTGCGGCAACGGCCAGTTCCTGTTCAAGCTCGGACAAATGCCGATGCCGCGGCACGTTATACGGGCGCAGGCTTTCGTTGCATTCGCAAAACAAATACTCCGGCTCGGTCTTGCGCCCCGCCCCACTCACACCGCTGAGCGAGCTTGCGATGATCCCGCGCGGTTGTACCAGGCCGGCCCGCAGCAATGGAATGGCCGGCAGCAGGATGCTTGTCGGGTAACAGCCCGGTGAGGCAACCAGTTGCGCGTTTTTGATTTTGTGGCGGTACACCTCGGGCAAACCGTACACAGCCTTTTCAAGCAGTGCAGGTGCGGGATGTGCGTGCCCGTAAAATTCGTTGTAAACAGCCGGGTTTTTGAGCCTGAAATCGGCGCTCAGGTCTATGACACGGCAACCGGCTTCAACCAATGGCACGGCGAACTGCGCAGCAACGCCGTGTGGCAATGCCAGAAACACAACTGCAGCGTTTTTGGCCAGATCAGCAGCATTCGGTTCGACGAACTTGATCCGGCGCGCTTTCGGGTTGGCCGCGAATCGCGGGAACATCTCGGCTAACGTTTTGCCTGCGTGCTGGCGCGATGTGACTGTGACCAGCTCGATGTTGGGGTGGTCGAGCAACAACCGCACGAGTTCTTCACCCGAGTAACCCGATGCGCCTACAACTGCAGCTTTAACGGTCGAGTTCATGGTCAAGTTTGTTGAAATGACACGCTCAAGCGACTTTTGTTGCAACAAAAAACCCCGCCGCAGTCAGTTGGGCGGGGTGAAAATTGCCTGATACAATCGTGCCTGGCTGACTGTGGCTCAGCGTTTCGAGTACTGGAACCGTTTGCGTGCGCCCGGTTGACCGTATTTCTTGCGTTCCTTGACACGCGGGTCGCGTGTGAGCAAGCCAGCGCTTTTAAGCGTCGTGCGCAAGGTCGGATCAACCTGCACAAGCGCGCGTGCGATGCCGTGACGGATTGCCTGTGCCTGGCCGGTTACACCGCCGCCTTTGACATTGACGTACACATCAAATTTTTCTGTGTTTGCCGTTAGAGTGAGCGGCTGGAGCGCTTCGACACGCAACGTTTCAAGTGGAAAGTAGGTGTCGAACGGCCTGCCATTGACAAGCACTTTGCCGGTGCCGGGCATGAGCCGAACACGTGCAACTGCGGTTTTGCGTCTGCCAGTTGCCCAAATGACAGTCGGCTTTTGCGCTTCGGCAGTTTGTGTTGTCTCAACAGTCTGGGTTGTTTGAGTATCACTCATGGTTTCTTATCCAAACGCTACACACGCAATACCAGGCGATTACGCAATGACTTTGATTGGCTCGGGTCGTTGCGCCCCGTGTGGATGTGCCGGGCCACGGTACACCTTGAGTTTTGTGATCATTTTTCTGCCCAACCGGTTTTTGGGCAGCATGCCCCAAACCGCGTGTGTAATGAGCCGTTCAGGGTGCGTGGCGCGGAGCTGTGCGACCGAGCGGTATTTCTCGCCGCCTTTCCAGCCCGAGTATGTCATGTAAAGCTTGTCGGTTTCCTTTTTGCCGGTCACACGCACCTTTTCGGCATTTATCACCACCACAAAATCGCCGGTGTCAAGATGCGGTGTGAAAATCGGCTTGTTTTTGCCGCGCAATATATTGGCAATCTGCGCAGCCAACCGACCCAGCACAGCGCCGTTGGCATCAACCACGTACCACTTGCGCCGTGTCAAATCTACTTTTGGCACAATCGTTTTCATCAGGTCCCGACTCAAAACGGGCTAAGAAAAATACCAAACACGCGCGCTAAGTCAATAGCCCATTTTGGCGCAAATTGAATCTGAGGCATCGCAAAAGTCTGAGAGAATGATTGTTGACAGAGCAATTTATGTTTACGGCCATTTCGTTTGCATGCGCGCGTCACTCTTTTTCCGAGACGCGCCCATAAGCCCCGGATAATGTTCGGTAGCTTTGATCCGCGCACAACATGCGGATGGCTGTTCGCGAAGGACTCGGGTAGGTACAACAATACCGACATTCAACTGACTCACAGAGTATAACCCCAGCCGCTAGGAGCGATCTTAGCAGGCTGTTGAAAAAAGGCTGTTTTGGAAAACCGACCCTCGAAAACATTGGGATTTTTGCATGTTTTTTCCTCCTAAAATGACTTTTTCAACACCCTGTTAGGCACTATTGGACAAGCATGGGTGACATTACTCAACACGCGGGCGAGTTTTGGGAGCCAGCCGGCCATCCAGTGGTGTGTACTGCCTCATCCAAGTTTGACTCTAAACTCTGTTGCGGCGGAGACGCGGTCCAGGTTGCCCCCGTAGAATTCTTGGATGTATTCGGGTGTTTCAAGCAGGTGCCGGTACGGTTCTTTTTTGTCACGTTTGATGATGAACTTCAGCTCGTCTAAGTCGCTTGACCATCTAAACCCGTTGAAAAATTCGGCACCTGCAAACTGGGTCTTGTACAGTGCATTGCGCGAGTAACAGGAGCCGAGGTAGATGTACTTGAACTTGTTCTGGGCAAAGTGCACCACTGCAGTCGTCATCATGTACATGCCAAGGTTGCGCGCGTAATAGTTCAGGTCGTAAAACGCGTAGTAATAGTAGGCAAGTTCACGCCCCTCGATGTAAAGTGTGGCTACGCCAACCTCGGCTTTGGCCACAGTGTCTGTGAACACCAGCAGGTGCGACACGATCGGCGAGTTAAACAGCGCATCAAGTCGTTCGTAGGTCATGACGTCTTTACCGAACTTGATATCGGCATAGGTTTTGAAGAACTGCCGCCGTGCGGGTGTGTAATCGAATCGCGCGCGTGGTACCAGCTCGAACTCGATACCTTGTCCCTTGCGTAAAATGCGTCGGTTTTCCGACGATGGCTTGAACTTGGCCAGGTTCACCCGCACATGCCGGCAGAGGTAAAACCTGTCGAGGTTGCGCGAAGAAGGCAGAAACCCGGCATTAAAAATGTCGGCTGGTGTTTCACCCGGCTCCGGCACAGCCCAGACCGCATATGGGAACTGGTAATGCGCATAATCCGACTTTGACTCGGAAAAGATCAGTTTCATTTGCAGACGTACGCAGACATGCGGCTTTTACTTTGCAACGGCATGTTCAACCCGTTGTGCCGGCTGCTCGACATGCGGGTGCTGGTCTGGTCCGGGTTCAACACATTTTCGCTGCAGCCGCAATCGCCAGCTTGTGAGCACATCGTAACTGACTGAGTTTTTGAGTCGCGCAATATCGTGGACCGAGATTTCCTCATTACCTTGCCTGCCCATTAGCACAACCTCATCCCACATGCGCGTTTCTGGTATCTCGGTTACATCAACCATGAATGCGTCCATGGTGATACCACCGACAATCGGCGCGCGTTTGCCATGGATAAGCACGTGGCCCTGGTTAATGACGCGCGGGAAGCCGTCGCCGTAGCCGACCGGAATGATTGCAATGCGGCGGGGTGACTTTGCGGTGTACCGCATGCCGTAGCCAACGACGTCACCGGACTCGAGTCGTTGGAACCCTGCAACACGCGCCTTGATTGACATCACAGGTTCGATCCCGGCTATACGTCTGCATACTGCAGACGGGAACACGCCGTACATCAAGATTCCGATGCGAACCATATCGAAATGCGCATGTGGCAGGTCAAGAAACCCGCCGCTGTTGCACATGTGCCGATACTTCACAGTCACACCTTGTGCAGCCAGTACCCGCAAAACATTCTTGAACCGGTCGATTTGGATGTTGGCAAACGTTTTGTCCGCCTCATCCGACTGCGCGAAATGGCTCAGCACGCCCTCGAGCCGGAGCGGTTTGAGCGAGCAGATCAGTTCGATCAGCTCAGTTGCCCTGTCCCAACGCACGCCGTACCTGTTCATGCCGGTGTTGATCTTGACATGGACTGGCACGCTTCTGTTTTCGCGTGCGGCAACTTTGGCCAGTGCAACTGCGGTGTTGGCCTCATTCACGCACACAGTCAGGTCATGTGCAACACACCAAGGCAGCTCGGCTTCCTGCCGTTCACCCAGCAGAAGCAACGGCGCGCGGATACCAGCATCGCGCAGTGCCATTGCTTCTTCGAGCGTGCTCAGCCCGAGACCCCACGCGCCTTCTTCAAGTGCGATCTTAGCCACTTCAACTGCGCCATGCCCGTACGCTTCGTCCTTGACCACGGCAAGTAATTGCACGGTTGGGGGCAACTCACTCCTGATGAGTTGCAGGTTACGCCTCAGCCGGCCCAGATCAATTTCCGTCCAAGCCGGCCGGCCTGGAAATGTACCGCTCTCGCAAGACATTTGAACCTGAGGCGAATGTTGGACTTTTTCTTCCTGCAGCGCAACTGCGACTCGTCCTACGCCCGTTTCTGGAACACACCGCCGTCATTACATCGTGCCCGGCGGCCAGCGGATGCGGCCAATATCGGTCCGGTAATAACTGCCGACCAACCGAATTTTGCGGATGTTCCTGTAGGCTGTTGCAACTGCTTCTTCAACTGTTGGGCCAAATGCAACCACGTCGGCTATTCTGTGGCCGGTGGCGATCAGTCTGCCTTCGGTGTCCCGTGCGACCTCGTTCCACCACACATCGCAATCGAACTTATCGGTGACGGTTACAGGCAAATACGGTGTACGCAATTGGACGAAGGGATAACCGTACCCGGCCAGTGTAATCGAACAGCCAAACTCGAATCCGGGCCGGAATTGCAGCTCGATTTTTTTGTTTTGCGCAGTCAACAGCAGTGTTTCGACCGGATTTTTCAACATGCGCAGGATCATTGGGCCTGAGGTGATGCCAATGCGAATGTTGTATTCGACCACGTGCCATTTGTTGCGGTGTTTGATCGCGGTAACCTGCAGCGGCCCGTTGAACTTGCTCGAACGCAGCCACGGCCACAGCGGATGAATCAGTTCACGTGCAAGCCCGTATTTATCGCCGGGGTCAGCCTCAACCAGCCCACCCAACGGCGCGCCTGCAACTATCCCCAGGTCACCGTCGTAGGCGCGTTTGTATTCTTGGTTCGTCACCACGGAGTAAATCTCACCCCCCGTAACAAACACAATGTGCCCGGCCTCGGGTCCATCCAGGTATTCCTGCAGAAACACGCCTTCGGCGTAGTTCACGTGGGCAAGCCAGGCACGTGTTTCCTCGACTGTCTGGCAAAGGATCGTGTGCACGGGACTTGAGGGCGCGCAAAGCGGATTTTTAATCACATACGGCAACGGGCGCCGGCGCACAATTGCCTCGGCTTCAAGCCGGTTCTGCGCGACGTATGCGCGCGGGTACGGTATCTTGTAGCGCGCACAAAGCCGGCGCGCAAAATCGCGTTCACGTTCGATGAGCATGGCTTCGCCGGTCGGGCTGAAAATTCCGACGCCACACCGTTCGAGTTGGTCGGCCCAAGGCGCCTGTGCCCAGTCAATTGATTGCGGTACAACAACGTCAACACCGACTCTTTCGATCAACTCGCACGGGTTGGGATGCGCATCGCGCGTGTAGGTTGGCCCGACCAGCGACGGCGAGTAATGCCCGTAATTGCGAGTCAGGTACGTGCATACACGCGCGCCTGCATCGGCCAATGCCTGACCGATGCTGTGTGCAAATGCACCCACACCCATCACCATGAAGTGCGTGGTACGTTTTGCCTTTGCGCGTGTTGACTTGGTTTTCATCTGGCCGGCAGCAAGCCTGTTGCCAATCCGGTGCTGCGTCAAGCACACTCAGGCCATGCGCCGAGCGTAAAGGCTGTTTTGGCACGGCCCAAACCGCAATTTTTTGGTGGCAAGCGTTTGTTTTACTGCTAAACAAATGGCATGCGCACACTATTGATCGGTATTGACAGTGGCACACAGTCAACCAAGGCAGTTGTTGTGGATGCGAAAACCGGCAAGGTACTGAGCACCGCGTCGGTTGCGTATGATCTCATTCCCGATTTGCCCCCTGGCGCTAAAGAACAGCACCCGCATACATGGCGTGATGCAACGGCAAAGGCTGTCAAGGCGGCGCTCAAGGCTGCCAAGGCCAGGCCGGGCGAGGTCGTTGCCATGGGTGTGAGCGGCCAACAGCACGGGTTCGTCCCGTTGGACAAAAACGGCGAGGTGATTCGGCCAGCCAAGTTGTGGTGTGACACTTCAACTGCCGCCGAATGCGACGAGATCATGGCCAGGCTTGGCGGGTTCGATGCCACGATCCAAAAACAGGGCATAGCCGTGCTGCCCGGGTTTACCGCATCGAAGATTCTCTGGCTCAAGAAGCACGAACCGCAGAACTACGCGCGGCTTGCCACGGTGCTGTTGCCGCATGACTACCTGAACTTTTGGTTGACTGGCAACCGCGTGATGGAATACGGCGATGCAAGCGGCACTGCATTGCTGGATGTGCGCAACCGTAAATGGTGCAAGGATACAATAAACGCAATTGATCCCGAGCTGATGGACAAATTGCCGCCATTAATCCCGAGCGATCAACCAGCCGGGCATCTGCAGCCTTCGACCGCGAAACAACTCGGTCTGAACCCGGGCGTACTTGTGAGTGCAGGTGGGGGCGACAACATGATGGGCGCAATTGGCACAGGTAACACGCGTCCGGGCATTGTTACCGCAAGCTTCGGCACAAGCGGAACAATTTACGCATGTTCAGACACACCTGTAATTGACCCGGTTGGCGAGATAGCGGCGTTTTGTGATTCGACAAATCGCTGGCTGCCACTGCTGTGCACGATGAACGTTACAGTTGCAACCGAGATGGTCCGGAAAGATTTTGGTTGGACAATCAAGCAGTTCGACGCTGCGGTTGCCAAAAGCCCGGTCGGTGCACTTGGGCTGGTGTTGCTACCGTATCTTGAGGGCGAGCGCACGCCAAATGTGCCTGATGGCACGGGCGTGTTCTTCGGGGTGAACCCGCGCACATTCGAGGCAAACTGTTTCGCACGAGCTGCGATGGAAGGTGTTACACTCGGGATGAACTACGGCCTGCGCAGGCTTGCCGAGCTTGGTGTGCGCGCACGCCAGATCCGCGCCACTGGCGGCGGGTCGAAATCGAAGATCTGGCGCCGTATCATGGCCGACGTGTTTAACGCAGAAGTTGTGACATTGAAAGTGGCCGAGGGGGCAGCCTACGGCGCGGCGTTGCAGGCCTTGTGGTGCTGGCGTCGGCAGAAGGGCGAAAAGGTAAGCATAAGCGAAATTACAGATGCGTTTGTTAAACTGAACGAGCGCGAGACAGTCGAGCCGGTTGCGGCAAACGTGGCTGTGTATAAACAGTTGCAGGAGATTCAAGATGACCTGTCCCGGGCGCTGCGCAGTTTGTTCAGCAAACATCGCAAATTTGTGCTTGAACTGACGAAGTAGTAGCCACGGTGTAAACTTGTTTGGTTGCAGTGCCGCGGTTGGCCCCCACCGAATCCCGGGCCGAAGCTGGCAACCAACCGGCGCACTCGGCGGTGCGGTTGTGCAGGTGCGGCCGTTATGTACCGGCGCCTTGCGCCGTCGAACGGATGTGTTCTGTGCCGGAAACGTTTCTGGTTTCGATCCCAACCGGCGAGTCCCACACCGGACCGGTTATGCGCCTGTACGACCGTTTATGGGCTGTGATGAGCGCCGTACCGACAGCGCAGCGCCCGCCATTGCACGTTGCGGTTACCGACCTGGTTTGTATGGCCGGGCGATCGGTTTGCTGTGTTCGACGCGGCCGGGTCGGCATGTTACTGGCACAATAGTCGTGCGGTGTTCGATTCGTCACGTTAACCATGCACGACGCAACGGATCCTGCGCCTCTTACCTAAGAGTCGGTGGTGGAAACAGGTTTAGCCAGGATACTTCACACGTTTTACGTCGCGCAGACTTCCATGTCTGCTGCCCGCCGCATGTCTGTTTGCAACGCACAGGCACGCGCTTGGTTTGGCCCACGCAGGTATCGCCGCCCTCTCATCGCTTCAACACTTTAACGCATTACGCATCCCCGAGGCATTCGACTTGGCGCAGACAGGCAACAACACAGCAGGTTTCTCCCCCAATGCGGATGCCTCACGATGGTTTCGTTGTGCCATGCATTGCATGTTTGTGGAACATCCGCCCGAAAACGGTGTTGGCGCTCGCTGACGCGCGCTCTGGCACCGCACTCCGAAACCTCCCGTTCATTTCTTCACCGGCGAGGCGCGGAGTAGGGCAGAGCGCTGCCGCATTTGCGGGATGCGCCGTGGAGTTAGCGATGCAGACCCAGCTTTCTCGGCAGGAATCCGGGTGTCCGCGCTCTTACGAGCGCGGCTACGCTCACCTGCAGTGCTGTAGCGGCGGTCTGTGTGACCGCCCGGTTCAGTTGCCCCACATACTGCCGGACGGTCTTGCTGCAAGCACATGCTGTGGAAAAACGGAAGGCGTTCGCAGAACGCCGCTACAGAAATTGCTCTGCGGACAGCTCGGCGTGGTGTCCATACCATTTTCAGGTGCAGACACATTGGTCTAGCGTGCATGTAATATCCCTACCAAACTCTATGGTTACGGACGCATGGCCTGATGCGCCCGCCTCTTTAACGCAAAGGTACGGACACGCAGAGTTAAGGTAGGGCGCGCAGTCCACTGCGCGCCGGGGTTGGTCATGCAAAGCCAGCTTCTCGGCTGGAATCCTGGCGTCCGCGCCCTTACGGGCGCGGCTACGTTTAACGGCTGAGACGCTGAGGCGCAGAGAGTCGGTAGGGCGCGCAGTCCACTGCGCGCCGGAGTGGATCGTGCTGACCTGGCCTCCCGGGCCGGAATCCCTACCGTCCGCGCCCTTACGGGCGCGGCTACGTTTAACGGCTGAGACGCAGAGGCGCAGAGGGTTGGTAGGGCGCGCAGTCCACTGCGCGCCGGTGTGGGTCGTGCTGACCTGGCTTCTCGGGCCGGAATCCCTACCGTCCGCGCCCTTACGGGCGCGGCTACGAATCGTTGGTCTGTTGGTGCAGGGAGCACGCTGTTAATTCTGGATGCGGCGTGCAGAGGACTGCCCGCCCTACCGGAGATCAGGTTTTGTCGAAGCTAACCCTCAAATTCCGCTTTGGGTCGGGTTTTGTTTCTGCCGATTCCAAGCGCGGGTGGGCCGCAGCAAACAGCCTTATGATGCTTGTTTGTCTGAGACAAGGTCAGTGTGCAGACATTACGGTTTGGGTGGCACGTGTTTAGGTGTTTGGGCAGTTGGAAGTCCAGTCGCGGACAAGTTGTGGGAATTTACAATTCGAGCAGAGTGCGTCTGATTGATCGCAGAAATCGTGCATGATTTGGAGCAGGCCTTGTTGAGCCGCCGCGCCGGTCAGGATTGTGCGGGGTGCACCGGCAAGCAACCGTTGTCTGGCCATACGCAGCAGTGCGTTGTCTTCAGCAGCCGGCCATGCAAGGTACCAAAGTTCAATTCGGCTACGGAGCGTGAGGTTTTTGCCTTCGGCAGCGCGAATCCAGAGCCAAGGCAAAAACACGTTTACGGCGAGGTCGGTCAATCGCGCAATGCCGATCAGCGGCTGCGGCTTTTGCAACGGACGCGACCACAATGTCCAGTGCACCGACCAAAACTCGTCCGGGCCAGGCTCCAACAGCTCGAGCAATGATTCGGCGAGTCTGTTCGCGTTGGCCTCGGTTGCAATCCATTGTTCGAGTTTGGCCGGCAGATTGCCTGCACTAAGCCAATGCGCTGCAAGTGCGAGTCTGCGTTGCGGGTTGTTACAGGGCCGCACGCCGGCGAACTGCCATATCGAGCGCGGCAACGCGCAGTCGCTGAACTGATCGCGTTCGCGCCACCAGGTATCCCAGACACGGCGCAAATATTTGTCTGCAGTTGCGTGTCGGCGAGTCAATTCGTGCGGCAGCAAACCTGCCAGGCCAAGCAGGCGGGCTTGCAGTGTGAGAGTCGCGATTCCGGGGGTGAACCAGCGCGGTTTCAGTTCTGCGAGTCGGCGCATTGGCCAGACGTTGTGTTTGTAGCCGAGCGCATGGAACAGCCCTTCCCAGAGCGCTTGTTCCCAGCCAGCGTGACGCGCGCGTGCTTGGAACTGCGCAGCTTTGCTTTGGAGTCTGAACTGCGCAGCCTGGTGAAGCAGCTCGAGCAGTCTCGCGTGCTGTATTCTGGCAAGTACGCTGCTGCACATGCCGAAGTAGTTTTGTGGCGGTGCGAGTTCGATCTGTTGTCCGAGCCACCAGCTCAGCTCTTGCAACGGCGAATCCAGGAGGTTGCGCACTGCGACGGTCTTTACATCAGTCGGTTCGTCCGGGGCAGCATCCCACACAACATGCAGGATCACATGCCTATAGTTTGGATTTGCATGATGCCGGTGTGCGCGCCAGCAAGCCGGGTGCAGGTCAACTTCGACATCACCCCTGACAGGGTCGGCTGTATCGAACTGGACAACTGCGTTTCTGAAGTCCGGGCCGGGTTCGCGATTTTTGAACCCGGGATGAAGCACTTTGACGGTTTGTCCGTCCAACGTTTTGAGTTGGTCACGCACAATGCGCTGGTATTGCCAAATGACCTGCAGGAGCTGTTCGGACGGCGATTTATCCGCGCCATCGTGCAGTGCTGCAGGCGAACTGGAATGCCGCCGCCATTGGACGTACAAGCTGGCCGACGTAGTTGCCACGTTGCAATTGCTTTTGCGCCAGTTGTCGGGCAAAGTCAAGTCAGGCGATTTGTGTACTGGCATTGCTTACCGAAGGCAGCATTTGCTGCAGTTGCACCAATTGAACGGTGGTGAGCCAGTTTTTGTCGGCTTTTTATGAACCCGATGCTGAAAACGAGGCGAAATCGAGTTGTGCTGGGGCCGGTATTATTGGTCTGGCTGGCCGGCTTGTGTGGTGCAGGTGTGGTGGACCGCGCTGAACCGGATGTGCGCCGTGACGCTGTTGTTGCAGCAGTCGAGCGTGTGCTGCCGAGCGTGGTCAACATCGGTACCGAAACAATTGTGCGTGTCCGTGACCCATTTGAGGAATTTTTTCGCGAGTTTTGGAGTCCGTACCATCGCAGTCTGCCGCCCCAATCGCGCTACAGTCTCGGCTCGGGTGTGATCATTGACGAGGCGGGCTACGTGTTGACAAACGGGCATGTGGTGAGGCGCGCGGACAAAATCTGGGTGCAATTAAGCACAAAACCAGACGTGTACGAAGCGGAGTTGGTAGCCCTTGACGAGCGGACGGACCTTGCCCTGCTGCGGTTGAAGACCAAGCCCGGCGAGCGTTTCACAGCAATCAAGTTTGCCGCCGATGACGATCTGCTGTTGGGCGAGACGGTGCTTGCACTGGGCAATCCATTCGGTCTGGGCGGGTCGGTGAGTCGCGGGATACTAAGTTCAAAGGCGCGACAGGTGCCAGTTGAAGACGCGCCATTCGAGACGCAGAACTGGCTGCAGATTGATGCGCCGATCAACCCCGGCAACAGCGGCGGTCCGTTGGTGAACCTGCACGGCGAACTGATCGGGCTGAACACAGCGATCCTGCGCGAGGCGCAGGGGATCGGGTTTGCCATACCGGTGAAACGCATCAATGAAGCGCTTTCGGAGATGTTGATACCGGAGAACTCACGGGCAAGGCTGTGGTTCGGGGCGCGGATTTATGCAGGGGCGGGTCCGCGCAGGGTTATTTACGTGCAACCCGAAAGTCCGGCTGCGAAAGCCGGGCTTGAAGTTGGCGATGTAATTCTTGAGGTGGACGGCAAACGGCCGCGCAGTTACATCGAGCTTGCGGAGCTGCTTTCTGCGGGTGCCAAAACGCAACTGCGGTTCAAGGTGGAGCGCAACAACGGCGAGGTTAAGACCTTGACGGTTCGGCTTGTGCCCGAACGCGAGTTTTTCAATGCGAGCCTGATACAAAAGAAGATCGGTGTGAGTTTGCAGGAGCTTACGCCTGAGCTAGCGGAGGCGCTCGGCTTGACTGACGCAGAAGGGTTCATCGTAAGCGGTGTTGAACGCGGTACACCGGCTGCGCGTGTACTCGAACCCGGGGTGCGCGTTATCTCAATTGACGGTCGGCGTCCGGCAGACCTTATCGAAGCCGCCAAGATGATTTATCGGAAACAATCAGGTGATACTGTCCGGCTTGGTGTTGTGGTGCAGGAACGGCGCGGGAATTTTGTTTTGTCACGCACAGGCACGGTCGAGGTACCGGTGCGGTGAAGCATTGAGGAGTTTTTTCATTCAATCGATCCGTGTTAAGCTGCTAAGATTTGGTCGCACACGATTATGGATGCAGGCCCAATAATCGAGGTAACAAATCTGACAAAGCATTATGCCGGTCGGCCGGCCGTGTGCGATGTATCGTTTACGGTGCATCGGGGTGACATTGTAGGTTTGCTCGGGCCGAATGGCGCGGGCAAAAGCACAACAATGCGGATAGTTGCATGTTACATTCCGGCCAGTTCAGGCACAGTGCGTGTGGCCGGGTTCGACGTGTTCAGTCAGCCGGATGAAGTGCGGCGTCGGATCGGGTACATGCCCGAGCACAACCCGTTGTATCAGGAGATGCGTGTTTGGGAATACCTCAGGTTCCGCGCGCGTCTCAAAGGCCTGAGCCGCAAGCGGGCGCGTGAACGGCTCGATATTGTGACCGAACAATTCGGCCTGAAAGAGGTCAGGCGCAAGCTGATCGGGCACCTGTCGAAAGGTTACCGGCAACGCGTGGGTCTTGCGGATGCGTTGTTGCATGAACCGGAGTTGTTAATCCTGGACGAGCCGACACTCGGCCTGGACCCGCACCAGGTGCGGTCTGTGCGCCAACTGATCAAAGACCTTGCAGCTTCGCGGACGGTATTGATTTCGACGCACATACTGCCCGAAGCCGAACTGACATGCAACCGGGTGTTGATCATGCACCAGGGGCGGTTGCTTGCCGAGGGCCAGCCAGAACAGTTGCGTCAGCAGCTCAGCGCGGGTAGCCAGGTTGTGGCCGAGATTGCTGCGCCGGCTGATGTTCTGCGCGGCTATCTCGAGGCGATGCCCGAGATTGAATCGTTCGATATTGTCCATGCAGACGGCCTGTTCAACCGCTGTTTGATCACGCCCAAGCCTGGTGTGGACCTGCGGCCGGTGATATTTCACCTTGCAAAGGAACGCGGCTGGACACTACGCGAGCTGAGCCGCAGCAGGTTCTCGCTCGAAGACATTTACGTGCGTGTGACTGAAACACAAACCGACGAGGAAGGCTGATGCAGGTGTACCTGACATTGTTGCGGCGCGAACTCGGGTCGTTCCTAGTGTCGTGGATCGGCTACGTGACAATTGCAGGCGCAGCATTTTTGACCGGGCTGAGTTTTGTGGTGTTGCTGGTAAAATTGCGGCTTGAGACAACCGCAATGCCCGTGACTGAGATGTTTTATGCAACACCTTTTTTCTGGCTGATTTTGCTGCTGGGCACACCGCTGATCACCATGCGATTGTTTGCGCAGGAAAAATTTTCGGGCACGTTCGAGACACTGATGACAACCGCAGTTGGCGACTGGCAGGTTGTGCTGGGCAAGTTCAGCGCCGCGCTGCTGGCGTACATGCTGATGTGGCTGCCGCTGTTGGGTTGTATCGTTGTGGTCAGGCGTTACGTCAACGACCCTGCTGCAGTTGACCCGCGCACAGTCGCGGTAATGTTTGTCGGGATACTTCTTCTTGGCAGCATGTTTGTGGCGATCGGTTGTTTCGGTTCGGCACTCACACGGAACCAGATCGTGGCGGCGATGGTCAGTTTTGCCATTGGAACGGGGCTGTTTGTGCTGAGTTTTCTGGGGGACAGGATGGGGCTGCAAACCGGCTGGACAGCGCAGGTGTTCACGTATCTGGCATTAGTGGACCAGATGCAAGATTTTGCAAAGGGCATAATTGACACACGCCCGGTCGTGTTGTGCACAACTGCAACGGTGTTTTTCCTGTTCCTGACGGTGCGTGTGATCGAAAGCCGACGTTGGCGGTAACATGGGCAAAACAACAACTCTACCACCGAGCTTTTCACGCCGTGCGCGACTGTTAATCGAGTTGAACGTCGCGCTGAGCGTGGTTGCATTGTTTGCGGTGGTGGTGATGCTCAATTACCTCGGCGCGCGGCACTATCTGCGCTGGGCGGCGGCTACGCAACGTGCGGTTCGACTTTCGCCACAGACACTGCGCGTGCTCAACACGATCACTAACTCGATCAATATCACCGTCATGTTTAACACGCGCGATGAGGAAACGTTGCACGGATTGATCGTGTCGCTGCTCAGGGAATACAACTATGTCAACCCGCGCATTCGGTTCAGGACAGTTGATCCGGTGCGACAGCCTGCCGATGCAGAGCTTGTTCTTGCGGCGCTGCGCCTGGGCGCACTGAAAGGGAAAAACTTTGTCGTGATCGAGTGCGACGGCCGGACCAAGGTTTTCTATGCAAACGAGCTTGCCGATGTGCAATTCGAGACTGCACCGGACGCGCAAAACCCGGAATTCACAAAACGCTACGTGGCTTTCCGTGGTGAACCGCTGTTTACGAGTGCGATTTTTAACCTGGCTAACCCGCGCCGGACAAAGGTCTGTTTTGTCCAGGGCCATGGCGAACACGATCCGGAAAAGCTTGGTCATCCACACGGGTACGGCCGATTCGCGCAAATCCTGGCCGAAAAAATGGACGCGCAGATTGAAAAAGTCACCTTGCTCGGCACCAACGAGATACCTGCCGACTGTCAATTACTTGTGATAGCCGGGCCGCGGATGCCATACAACGACAGCGAGCTAGCGAAGATCGAGAGTTTTCTCAGTCAGGGGGGCAGGCTATTTGCGCTGCTTAACAATCCTGCTCTGGGTGGCAGGTGCGGACTTGAGACACTGTTGTTGAAATGGAATGTTGCCGTGGGTGAAAAAGCGGTCCTCGATCCCAAAAACTCGCCCAAGGGCAGCGACCTTCTAACAGAGCGATTGAACAGCGAACATCCTGTAACAAAAGCGTTGTTGTCAGATTCGGCCGACATGCGCGTGCGGCTTGTTTTGCCGAGGGCGGTTGGCCAGTTCCGCACCGGCCAGGCCGGTCCGGACGCGCCCAAGGTCACAGTGCTGGCTGCAACAAGCGAAAGTGCAATTGAAGTGAGCCAGTTCCGTGACGGTGTGCCATATCCGAATCCGTACTGGGACAGGCAGGGTGTGTTCCCGTTGATTGTGGCAGTCGAACAGGGCAGTGTCAGGGGACTCAGCCCTGAACGTGGCACAACACGGATGATGGTTGTTGGCGATTCATTGTGCCTGGACAACGAACTGATCGAGTCACCTCCGGCAAACCACTATTTTGGCGTGTTGGCAGTTGGGTGGTTGCTGGACAGGCCGCAGGTTTTGTTGGACGGGATATTGCCCGAGCCGCTGAAGAATTACCGGCTTATCATGACAGAACAACAGTTGCAAAGCGTGCAGTTGGTATTGTTAGTCGGGTTGCCCGGCGGTGTATTGCTGCTCGGGCTGGTGGTGTGGTGGCGGCGCAGACACTGAAACCGCGACGTGCCTGATGACAAATCCGACGATAAATCGTCCGTTGCAGTTTTACGGGCGGCCTGTTGATCTGGCGGGTCGGGCGCCGGACACAATTGTGTGCCGCAGGGTCGGCAGTTGCACGTGCCATGAATAAAAAAACAACATTAACCCTGGTGTTGCTTGCAGCCGGGTTGTTTGCGTTCGTTTTCTTTTTCGAACGGCATTACGGGCGGTACGGGTTGTCACCCGAAGTCGTCCGTGCATTGCCCGAGCTGGCTGTTAATGCAGTTACCGCAATCCAGGTCAGACCGGCTGGTCAGCTCGAGATCTGTGTCGAGCGCACAAACGACACCTGGCACCTTACGAAACCGATTGTTTACCCTGCACAGGCCGAGCTTGTGACGGGCTTGTTACGTGCGCTCGAGCGGCTGGACAATCGCAATCAGATCAGCGCGCAAGAGCTTAAAGGACGCGAAGCGCCCGAGCGCGAGTTCGGCCTTGATCCGCCGCAGTTCGTTTTGATCCTGCACCAGCAACGTGAGCGTATTCAAGTGCATGTGGGCCGGCTTTCGCCGTTTAAGGACCATCTGTTCATCCGGATAGTTGGCAAACAGGGGATTTACACCGCCGACGCCACCCTGCTGAACCTGATCCCGCGCAAGGCCGATGACTGGCGTGACACTGCCCTGGTATCGCTCGGCAAGTTGAGCTTTGACCATGTGCAGGTTCTAACTAATGGCACGAGGGTGTTCGAGTTGGCGTGGAATACAAACACAAGCACCTGGCGGCTGGCCTGGCCGATTGACGCGCGGGCCGATTCAAGACGAATTGATGATTTGATCGGCAAGCTCGCCCGAATCCAGGTCGCGCAATTCGTCACGGACGATCCGAATGCGGATCTCGATGCATACGGATTGCAACAGCCTGCGTTGGAATTGCTGTTCAACCGCGGCACGAACATTGTTGTGCATCTGCAATTCGGCTCGAGCCAAACCAACGACACTGTCCAAGTGTACGCAAGGCAGGTCGGGCGCACCGGCATTGTGCTGGTGCCTGCTGAGTGGATCAACCCGTGGCGGGCAAGATTTGAGGAGTTCCGCGACCGGTACATCGTGCGGTTACCGGGTACCGGTGTTGACACCGTCGAGGTGATCGGCGGTGAAAATTTCGTCCTACAGCGGCTTACGAACAACCAGTGGCAGGTGATTGCAACAAATAAATTCGCCGCTGATCCAATCCTTGTGCAACAGATGTTCGGCGCTTTAGAAGCGCTCGAGGTGGCGCAATTTGTCAAGTACGTCGTGACTGAACCTGATCTGCCCAATTACGGGCTTGAGCCGCCGTCGCGTCGGTTCATTTTGCGTTCGAGCGCGACAAATGCGCCCGGGGTCGGGCCAGATGGCGTGGTTGTGCATTTGATGTTTGGTGCTGTGCAGGGGGACAAGATTTACGTCAAACGCACCGATGAAGAATCAGTTTATGCCGTCCGGTTGAGTGATTACGTTCGACTGCCGTCAACTGGGTGGCAGTTGCGCGACAGACGCATCTGGCAGTTTACAGAGAATGATGTGCTTCGTGTTTTGGTCCGGGAAAAAGGCAGGCTGACCGAGTTGCGTCGTACGGGCACAAACCAGTGGACGTTTGCCCCCGGGTCGCAGGGCGTGCTGAATCCGTTTGCGGTTGAGGAAACGGTGCATCGGTTGGGCGAGCTGACTGCAGTTACGTGGCTTGGCGTGGGCGGTGAGGCGCGTGCAAGCTACAGGTTTACGGACGAATCCGACGCCATTACGGTCGAGACAAGGAAAGGCACAAGGTTCACACTCGAGCTAGGCGGGTTTTCACCACGCGCACTGCCATGTGGCGCAGTTGTTCTGGATGGTCAATCGTGGGTGTTCGAGTTGTACCCGCAACTGTACGACTACATCAGGGCATACCTGAGATTCGCCCATAATACGCAATAACAATGCATACACCGGCCAACCGAACCAGGGCACAGTCGGGCCGGCGGTTCTTTCGCGTCTTGCGCATCACGGGCCTTGCAGTTGTGCTCTGTGCTGTGTGTGCTGGGCTGTACCTGAACCGGGTCGGGCTGCCGGAATTTTTCAAGCGGCGCTTGCTCGCCCCGTTGCGTGCGCGCGGTTGGGAACCGGAGATTGAACGTGTCCGACTGACGCTGCGCGGGGGCATATTGGCCGAGAAAGTTCGCCTAAACCGCATTGACACCCGGCCCGGATTAAGTTTCTCGGCTGGCGCGGTTGAACTGCACGCGGGTTGTTTCGCGCTCGCAAGACCGCGTTTTGCGCTCCGAAAACTTGTTGTGCACGAAGGCAGCCTTGTTTGTACGGTACAGCCCACCAACCGGTTGCAAAAAACGGTCGAATTGCGTCATTTGCAAATCCAGACCGAGTTCAATGGTCTTAAGCGCTGGACGGTGCGCAGATGCGAGGCAGATTTCGCAGGTGTAAAGCTCCGCCTGACCGGTGTGCTGACAAACGCATCTGCATTGTTCGAGCTGGAAAAACCGCGCGCCGAAAAAGCGACTGAACAACTCGAATTGAGTCTGTGGCACCTGGCAAATTTGTTCGAGCAGGTTAGCTTCAAGGCCGTGCCGGTCGTACACGTTGATTTCCGGGGCGACGCGCGTGTGCCGAAAAGTTTCACCGGCTTGGTTGCTGTGGCTGTTGAAGGCGCCGAAGCACCGTGGTGCACGCTTTCAAATGCGATTCTGACATTCCGGCTGAATAGCCTCACCAGCCAGAGTGCAGACCCGGCAGCAAAGCTCATGTTGGATGTTGGACATGCAAGAACCAAATGGGTAACTGCAACTGATGCCTCGCTGCAGGTCAACTGGTCGGTTGTCGAACCTGAGCAAGAGATTTTACGTGCTGACGTTGACCTGACGGCTCGGTCCGTAACAACGGCCCGGATGCAGGTTGACCGGGTCGAGGTTGTCGCGCAGTGCCAACATTTGGCCACAAATCCGATCCCCATCTCTCTGGCCGGCACCGTGCAGTTGGCCGGACTCGAGACACAGTTTGGCCATGCCGACAATGCCAGCGTAAGAGTCGAGATTCAGGGGGTGTTGACGAACAACCTGTCCCGGCAAAGAACAGATTTGGCGTGGTGGAACCGTTTTGGCGTCCTGGTCATGAAGAGCCATGTCGAGCTTGGCGGTGTTACATCAACAAATTTGCCTGTCGAAACTGTTGCGTTTGACTTTGGCTGGTCCTCGCCAACTGTTGTCGTGAGTAATGTGGCGGCGCGATTTGACACCGGCGAACTTCGCGGCTGGCTCGGGTTTGATGCCGCAACGCGCCAGGCCAAGTTCGCGTTCGATTCAGATTTCGACATTCGACAACTCGCGCCACTGCTTACAGATAGTACACGGCGGTGGCTCGCCAGGTTCGAATGGGAAACGCCCCCAAAGATCATCGGGCGCGGCATGTTTACCCTGCCGGCCCGGACAAACCGGCATCCAGACTGGCACACCGAAGTGCAGCCAACTCTGCAAGCGTCGGGCGAGTTTGAAGTTGGTCCGGCTTCATACCGTGGCGTTGAAGCGCGCTCCGCACGCGCGCACTTTCTTTACTCGAACATGTGCTGGCGCCTGCCCGATCTGCAGATCAAACGCGCTGAGGGTAATGTCAACGTGAGCATTGTCTCGAGTGATGTTACACGCGAAATGTATTGCCGTGTTGAGGGCGAGGTTGATCCAGGCGCGTTGCGACCTGTTCTGGACGAATCCACCAAACGGCGGCTGGATTTGCTTGTTACTACGCAACCGGCGTGTGTCAGTCTCGAATTGTGGGGTAACCGCGCCGACAAACTGCCGCGCGGTCTGCTCGGTCATGTGTCACTCACCAATTTCACTTTCAGAGACGAGCAAATATCGAGCTTTCAGACCGAGCTTGCTTTGACCAACCAGGTACTGACACTGTCGAATCCGGTTGCACGGTGCGACCAGCAGTTTGCAACCGCCGAGAGTGTGCAGATTGATTTTGTGACAAAAACTGTGCGGTTGGTAAATGCAGGCGGTTGCGCTAACCCAATGACTGTTGCGCGTGCAATCGGTCCCAAGACAGCCCGTGCAATATCGCCATACCAGTTCCTCCAACCGCCAAATGTGCGTGTGAGCGGTACTGTGCCATTTCATGGCACGATCGGGACAGAACTTGTGTTTGACATTGGCGGCGGACCGTTTCGGTGGTGGCGATTCAACATTGCTCGCGTGCGCGGCCGTGTGCACTGGATTGACGAACTTGTGCAGTTGAATGTTGCCGAATCGGATTTTTACGGCGGTAATCTTGCCGGCACGGCACAATTCGATTTCAGCACGCCTGAAGGCGCGCAGTTCCAATTCAACGCAGCTTTTACAAATGTGAACTTGCAGGTGCTGATGCAGGATATCGCACCGCGCACGAACCGGCTTGAGGGGGTTTTAACGGGTCAACTCCACGTGCACCGGGCAAACACTCTTGATTGGGCGAGCTGGTCAGGGCATGGCCAGGTGCGTCTGCGCGATGGATACATATGGGAGTTCCCGTTGTTTAGTGTGTTTTCGCCTGTTCTGGACGCGATCGTACCCGGTCTCGGGAACAGCAGGTTTACCGATGGCTCGGCACAGTTCACCATTACAAATGGCATGGTCCGATCCAGCGACTTCGAACTTCGCGCGCCGTTGCTCCGCATGAAGCTGCGTGGCAATGTGGATTTTCACGAAAAAGTTGATGCGCGTGTTGAAGCCGACCTTTTGCGTGATACATGGTTAATCGGGCCATTTGTCAGCATTGCACTTTACCCGCTGGCGAAGGTTTTCGAGTACAGACTCACAGGAACACTTACCGAGCCGAAGGCTGAACCGGTTTACGTGCCGAAACTGTTGCTTGCGCCGCTGCAACCGGTGCGGATGTTCAAAAGCCTGTTCACAGATGGCCAAAACAATTACAACAGCAAGTCCAAACAGCAGCCTCACTGAGGCACTTAACCAGCCAGACTACAAGGGTGGGCTGTGAGCCCGCTGATGGCGTTCAGCGCATGCCGGTTGCGGCGACGTCGTGTGCAGACTCCAACCGCGTGAGTCCAAAGACTCAACCATGTGTTTCAAAAGAAGGCACTGCGCCGCGTCTATGGCCACGGATAAAACACATGTTTGTTGCGCTGGCACAATAGGGCGCGCTCAACTCCTTGAGATTTTGGCACGGCTCAGGCTATAACAAAACATGGCAAGGACAATCTTGCGGCACGCTTCACCGATCAAAAGGATGCAGGTAGCCAAGAAAAACGGCTCAAAAAAGATCAAATTGTTGCTTGCAGACGACCATCCTGTGGTGCGTCAGGGGGTGCGCATTTGTCTCGAACAATACAGCCGGTTCGAAATTGTTGGCGAGGCCGGCACTGGCGATGAAGCCATTCGGTTGGCATGCAGTCTTTCACCCGACGTGGTGCTTTTGGACATTAATATGCCCAAGACAAACGGACTGCAGGTGGCCGAGCAGTTACGCAAACTTGCGCCTCATGTCCGGGTTTTGATTCTCTCGGTCGAGGACAGTGACCAGTGCATACTGCAGGTGGTGCGCTCGGGTGCAAAAGGTTATCTGCTCAAAAACACAACACCGGCAGAGCTGGTTACTGCAATTGAAACGGTCGCAAGCGGCCAGACTTACTTCAGCCATCCGGTGGCGCAAACTCTTCAAAAATTGCACAGCGCCGGGCCGGGTACCGCAAAGACGCGCAAGCCGGCACAACTGACGCCGCGTGAGTTGGAGATTTTAGCGTTGATCGTCAACGGTTACACCAATAAACAGGTTGCGGCACAGTTGAACCTGAGCGTTCGCACTGTCGAGGCGCATCGCGAAAACATGATGCGCAAGTTGAACCTGCACAATGTTGCCGACCTGACACGATACGCCATCACGAATGGAATTGTCCCGCTGGATTAAGAGCGCGGGTGTGGCGGCGGCGGCAGCCGGGCATGCTTTTGCAAAAATATCCTCAGAGGCGGCCCCAACACGCATTTTTTCACCTTTGCAACGCGGTTCAGCCAGGCGAAAATCGCGCTTGTGGGCGTGACACTTCGTCAGTTCAAGCAGATGCAAGACCGGCTTGCTGGCCGGCGCACTGCCCGTGTCGGCAAACACAGAACAACCGTACCCGAGCCGATTGTAGGCGGACAGAACAAAACCGGTCAGGTTATACTCGGCATTGATCCCTCCCTGCGCTCGACAGGCTACGGTGTGATCCGAACAGGTAAAACCGGCCCCTGCGCAATTGCTTATGGGATAATATCGCCCGGGGGCTCGAGTTGCCCGCGCTCGAGCTGTCTGGCGCACATTGTGCGGCGGTTGCGCGCTGTGCTTGATCAACACCGGCCCGCGGTCTGTGTTGTGGAAGGGCTGTTTTACGGTCCAAACCCGAAAACAGCGCAGGTGATCGGCGAAGCGCGTGGTGCTGTGCTGGCCACGGTTGCTGAGGCTGGCGTTGACATTTATGAAATTGCGCCGCGCAAGGTTAAACTAGCTATTGTTGGCCACGGCACAGCCCAGAAACTTGCAGTGGCAAAAATGGTGCAGCGCATGTTAAACCTTCCACACGCACCTGAGCCGGATGCAGCAGACGCACTTGCATTGGCCTTGGCTTATGCACATGAACGAAACCGGCTCGGCTTAACATCGCTCAAACAGTTGTAGTTAACAGGATGTTGAAAAAGTGATTTTCGGAGGAAAAAACATGCAGAAATCTCAATGTTTTCGAGGGTCGGTTTTCCAAAACAGTCCTTTTTCAACAGCCTGTTAAGTTGTATAGACTGCCGGATGTGCATCAAGGACAAAACCGAGCAACTGCACCGAAGATACAACGTTAACTTGCGATTTTGCATGTGAACCGGTTGACTCGAGCTAAATGATCACTTTCTTGCAGGGTAAGTTGGTTGAGGCACTGCCAACACGCGTAACCGTGGCTGTCAACGGTGTTGGCTACGAAGTGCTCATACCGCTTTCGTCTTTTGACAAGCTGCCACCAATCGGCGCCGAAGTTAAGCTACTAACACACCTTGCGATACGCGAAGATGCTCACGTGCTCTACGGGTTCATGACTGCAGCCGAACGTGACCTGTTCAGGTTGCTGATAAGCACCGTGAGCGGAATCGGCCCTAAGATCGCGCTCAACATTTTGAGCGGGATGAGTCCAACCGCGTTTCGCGGTGCAGTTGCACGTGGCGATGTCAAGGCGCTTTCACAGATATCCGGTGTCGGCAAGAAAACCGCAGAGCGGATTGTGGTGGAGCTGAAAGACAAGATCGGCGCCGCCGGTGTTTGGGAAGCGGCAAGTGCAGAGCGTGCTTTGTCAACCGATGAGCAGAGGCTTAACGACGCTGTGCTGGCGCTGATGGCCCTTGGCTACAAACAACCCGAAGCATACAACGCAGTGCGCAAGGCGCTCGGGACGGTCGGCCCGCAGGCAACAGTCGAAGACATTGTACGTGCTGCGCTCAAGCAAGGCGGTTGATGCAACATCGCCCAAACACCAACACGCACCAAACCCGGCCCGTGCAGGGTGTGGTTGTGCCGCACGCACCCACCGCATTGCAACGTGCGCTTGCGTGGGTTGTCTTCGGGCTTGTCAATGCCGTGGCCGCGTCGCTCCGGTACAGGTTCGACCCGCAAACACTGCAGATCGCGTCGCGACTGCCGCGCCAGGTGATATTCTGTGTCTGGCACAACCGACTTGCATTATCGCTGATCGCATACAGGCGTCTGGCGAAACGGTTCCCACCAGCACACCGGCTCGCTGCAATGGTCAGTGCAAGCAAAGACGGCGGGTTACTGGCCGCGGTTTTGGAACTGTTCGGTGTGCAACCTGTGCGCGGCTCAACCAGCAGACGCGGGCAACAGGCGTTGCTGGAGCTGACCAGTTGGGCTGAGCGCGGTTATGACCTTGCGATTACACCCGACGGACCGCGCGGGCCGTGTTACGTCGTGCAGGATGGCGTGATGTCACTTGCGCAGGTAACCGGCCTGCCGGTGGTGCCGTTCTCATACGATCTTGACTGGAAAATTCGGCCCGGGAGCTGGGATAGATTCCTGATCCCGCTGCCGTTCGCGCGTTGTCATATGCGGCTAGCCGATCCGATTTACGTGCCGCGTGATGCCACAGATGAACAACGTGAACAGCTTAGGCGGCAGTTGGAACAAACACTTAAATCTATTAGTAGCCCCTGATCAATAGTGTGCAGCATGCAGCACTTCGCCCGGGTCACGTGTGCTTTGGCGCCGTGCTACCTCGACGATGCACAGTGCAGCTCAGGTGCCCGGCTTGCTGCTACAGCCCGACTGCCTCACCGGATTTTTTCTGGCGCTCTTTTTTGCTGAGCACGCGCACGCGCACGTCCTCGGCAAGTACAAGCGAGTTGGGCGGTACACTGTGTGTCAGGAACACGTTCGCGCCGATTGTGCTGCCTGCGCCTACCACAGTTTCGCCCCCGACAATGGTTGCGCCGGCATAAATTGTGACGCGGTCTTCGATTGTTGGGTGACGTTTTTTACCGCGCAGTTGGTCTGCGGCTGAAAGTGACCGCGCAACTAGACCAACGCCCTGGTATAGTTTTACGTGGTTGCCAATTACGGTGGTTTCGCCTACAACCGTGCCTGTGCAGTGATCAACAAAGAAATGCGACCCGATTTTTGCACCCGGATGCAGGTCCATGCCAGTACGCGAGTGCGCCCATTCGGTCATGATACGCGGTACAAGCGGTACATTGCGTTTGTAAAGTTCATGAGCCAGCCGTTGTACCGCTACACATTCAATTGACGGATAAGCCAAAAGCACTTCTTCCCTGCTTAATGCGGCCGGGTCGCCGTTGTAGGCCGCTTCAGTATCGGTCTGCAGCAACTCACGAATGTGCGGTAGTTCACCCAAAAACTCGATTGTAACCTTGTGTGCATACGTGCGCACGTCGCGGGCCGACAAATTCGGCGGCGGACTGTATTCGAGGCTTTTGACAATCTCGGATTCAAGTCGTGCTGCAACAGAACCCAGCAGCGATTCTGTCTCGGCTTGAATCGAGGCCATTCGTACGGGTCGTTCATCGAAAAAGCCGGGGAACAACAATCGCAACATGTCTTCTGTGACGCCGGCTATGGCACGCTTTGACGGTAACGGTTTACCATCAAGGTGGTTTATGCCACCAAGCTGCTTGTACGAAGCAACCAATCGTTCAGCAAGTTGTTTAACAGTTGCGTGCACGGTGTTGACTATCCCGCACCCGGGCGCCAAAGGCAAGCCGACGGTTTAACCCACATATCTCACAAACTTGCAATCAAGGCGGGTCGAAACTGTTGTACCCATCCGGCGGTTGCAGGATGCCACGCAGCAGAGTTGGAAGTCTGTGCAAACAAAAACACATGAAATATCCCAATTAGAGGGTTTGCTCCGTCAAAACCAGATCAAAATCAGGTAGGGCGGGCAGTCCGCTGGCCGCCGAGCGTTTTCGGATGTATTGATGGCGGCGCGCAGTGGACTGCGCGCCCTACCGACTCTCTGCGCCTCTTGTATCTGGATTTTCATCTATGCTTGTCTGGAGCTGTCTGGACTGGTAGATGGAAATGCCTTCCCGCCGGGTGGCTGGAAGGCATCAGCACGAACGAGTTCGTGCGTCTCTTGCGCGGGTCGT
>Ga0315298_1002722_pt1 | contig 29262 bp, 44 predicted proteins | sample WHS_1_MG_FD_203077 | JGI IMG/M metagenome (GOLD analysis project Ga0315298, IMG submission 203077) | Extremophilic microbial mat communities from Washburn Hot Springs, YNP, Wyoming, USA - WHS_1_MG | ecosystem: Environmental > Aquatic > Thermal springs > Hot (42-90C) | place: USA: Wyoming... | reverse complement strand
TACTAAAAAAATTTAAAGAAAATCAAGAAGTAATTGTTAGTAGAGATGAAGATGGAAATTTACTTTTAACATGTGATTTAGGTGATTTTACAATCTCTACAACAAAGTTTTAACAAAATTGTATTTTTGGATAGTTTTACATTCATATAAATATGTAAAATATTTTTAGGAGGTACTTTATGAAAAGTAACACAGTGTTATCACAGGAATTGGATATTTCAGTATTAAAGAATTGTACTCTAGAAGATTATCAATATAAACAAGGTACACTTTATCTGTATCTTCTTTATCATGAAAGTCCTATTAATTTAGCAATACATTCTGTTGTCCAAGAGACAAAAGGAAATTTTATTTGTGAGCAATCTCCGAATGTTAGTTTTCCAGTAGTTTACAAAAAGAAGATTAGTTCTCAATTATTAGATTTTCTTGAGCACAACATTATACCAGTTGTTTCAGTTAATAAAGGTTATGATATTGTTGTAAAGAAAACTAAGTTACATAAAGGAGGTCCTGTTAAGAGGAAACGTATTTCATTAACAGATTTTGATAGTAGAAAAGTTAAGCTACTATTAGAAGAGGCAGTTGTAAAGGGTTATGATCGAGAAGATGGAGATATTGTTTATTTGTATCTTGATTACAAAGGAAGAAACATTAATCTAACTTTGTATCCTGTTGAACATAGAAGTAGAGGTCTTTATTTTATTAAAAGCAGTGGAACTCAAGTAAAATTTGAAATTTCTTTTGAAAAAAATAACAGAATTGATTCTAATCTTAGAAGGGGTATTTTAAAAGGATGGGTGGATGTTTATGTTAATCAAGGTGAAGACGTAATCGAGAACATACAGATACAAAATAAACAAAACAAGAAGAAGTTTGATGTAATAGAAATTACTTCAGAAGATTTGAACAAGTCACTAATACCCATACTTGAAAAAATGTTCAATGTAAAGATAAAGATTAAATTCTAAGGAGGTATTATGAATACGAAATTAGTTAGAGAACATAGTTATTGCTATCCCAGTTGGGATGGCAACTCTCTTACTATTTGGATTTCTCCAGATGTTGATAATCCAATAGAAGAATTGCTAGACTTATTTTCTGACTCAGTTTATACTTTCTTTGGTTCTTCTTTCTTTGGAGAAGATTTTATTATTGATACAGAAAAGTTAAAAGTATATAGACTTGCTTACTTAACAACTTATGGACCAGAATATTGGGACTTTAAAGGAAAATTTGAAGCCAAAGATTTAGTTCATAATGGTGGACTTAATTGGATCTCTCCAGAGTTAGTTAAATTTGACATAATCATAGAACATTTCTCAAGAGAAGATCTTACTACAAGCGATATTTGTCATTTAGTTATTAAACAAGTGGTTAACGATGTTAATATTGATTGGAGAAAAGTAGTAGAAGCTAATTATAAAGTCCTTGATTTTGACGAAGAACAAAAAGTATTAGTATTCAAAGATCAAATTGTAGCCATATCAAATTTAGAAATTGATACTGAACCTATTGTTAATAAGTACTACGCGATTCTAGGTAAAGATGCTGAAGAACAGTTACTACAAGATAATGGCAGTAAAGATGTGTTAAGTGATATTGTTTCAACTGTTTATCAATTCGTTAATGAACACATTGGAGTTTTTTACAACTATCTTGTAGTTAATCCTAAGTGTTAAATTCGGAGGATGTATGGAATTACCAAAATTTCAAAATTTCACTGAAGTAACAAATTTTTTTAGTAATAGCAAATCTCTTTACTATGTAATTTACCATACTGTTATGGATTTAAAAAAATATGAATTATTATCAATTTACGAAGACGATGAAACCTTGACAAAGAAAATAAGAGATTGGTTTGTAAAACGATGGAATAGTTTTGTAGAAGAAGGAATACTACAAGAATTATTACTTGAAAAGTATCCTGCAAGTAGTGTTTTACTTGCAAAGTTAATGAGTGATATGAAAAAGGAGTAAGAATATGTATGAAGATGGATTTCTAACATTTGAAGTTTATGATGGTGAAATGGATGAATTAGATAATAAAAATTATCCTGTGGAACTTGAGGGTTTGTATTTAAAGATTGAAAATGGTAGATTAATTCAGATTCAAACGTTGAGGTTGCATTATGATTATGATGATACATTAGATATAGCCAACTGTTTATCAAAACTATTAAGGAAAGGTATGATTGAAATAATATGGGGTGCAGAGAATATTGTTAATTCTAGAAGAATTGTTGTAGAACCAAATAAAGTAATAGAGTATACTTTAGATTGGAAAGAGAAAGTTAGTTAAGGAGGTACTTAAATGCCATGTGAATGTGGTCTTGAACGATGTGTTTATTTTGATTGTGAAATAAAGGATGCAGTAGTTGATCCTAAGAGAATTCGTAAACTTGAGAAAGATTTCAGTAAGGAAGATTGGAAATGGGATTCCCTTGATTTAGAAGAAGATGCTTTCTTTGCCGATGTTACATTTACTCTTACTGAGAAGAATGAGTTGAAACAGATTCTTCCACGTATGTGGGACTGGTGTTGTGTAAGTAGAGACACTATTATTTTTTCTACAGAACTATCAAAAGCACTCAAAGAAGGATCTATCATACTTAAATTTTATTTTTCAGAGGACTTTGATTCATGGGGACTTAATCCATGGGGACTTAAGATTGAACCAAATAAAGTTCAATTGTTAAAGATGGAACTTGTACCCGTTAGAGAAGTTACAGAGAAAGAAGATATATGGGATCTTCTACAAAGTTTGGAATTACCAAGATTTGAGAACCCGGAAGAAGCAAATATTTTCTTTTTCAAAAAAATTGATGAGTTTTATAGTAGAGTATATGAAGCTATTTTATGTTTAATTAAAGAAGAATTACGTATAGGTAATCCTGAAGCCACTCGAGAAAATGCAGAAGAATTTTTTGTAAGTTTGTGGAACAGCTTCATAGATCATGGAGTACCAAAACAATTATCAACAAAAATATATCCCGCAAGGAGTGTTTTGTTAGTAAAATTAATGAACGATATCAAAAAGGAGGTTTGATATGTATGATAATTTTAAGTTTACTTATTCTATTGGTCGAGGAACCAAAGTTGATCTAGTTAAAATTAAAGAAGTTGAGAACTTTTTTCAAAACGAATACATAATACTTGATGGAGAAAAATTATATCTAGATTTCCAAGATGTACAATTTAAAACTACTTCGACAGGTACATTAACAAAAATTGAAGTTTCTGGATATTTATTTTATCCTAGTGTAGATGGATATTATGGAGAATTTGAAGATGCTAAGTTGTTTGCATTAAAGTTATCTGAAGCATTAGTAAGTGGTCATGTTACATTGCGTTTTACAAATGCTACAGATGGAGCAGATCCTTGGGCATTAAAAGTACAACCAAATCGTGTATACTATATAAACCAAACATTTCCAATAAGAGGTAGTAGAGAAATTACTATAGAAGATGTAGCTTAAAGGAGTTAAAAAATGAATGTAAGTATTGACGTTGGAAATAATACTGCTCAAATGTTAAAAGGTCTAGCAGATAAATTAGGCCTTACAGTTCAACAGGTTTTTCCTTACTTTGTTAAACAAGAAATCATAAATGGCATAGAAGGTGTATTAGCTTACTTACTTTTTGTATTACTATCTCTTGTAGGTCTAAGATGGGCACAAAAAGAATACAAAAAGAATCCAGTTGAGGAATTCGAATTTATAAGATTCTTTTGTGTATGTTTACTAATTGTATCTACAATAATTTTCATTTTAGGTAACTCTATTGGAGAAATTGTAAATCCACAATATTATGCAATTAAGGATATAGTACAATTTGCTGCACACATGAAGCAATAGTATAAAGGAGGTAGTATATGACAAATGATGAACTAACTATGACCAAAGACGAGTTAATTTACTTAGTAGAAAGGGAGTTTGACATAACGGTAAAAGAAATTAATACTTTAAGTGTTAGCGGAGAGGATGAAATCAAAGTAGTAATGACTATTTCTGGAGATTGTAAATTACTTAAACATTTCAATTTCTACAAAGGGATAATGCTAAAATCTAATCTTTTTTATAATGATATGATAGATGCTTTTATAGGAACTGTCAATCTGGTCTTTATGTCATCTGAGATTGGACCACTTACTAGTAAAGATGACGATTCTTTGCTGTATATGTTGTATTATCCTAACTTAAAGGCTTGGGAAATGATAAGTTACACAATATATCAACAGAGAATAAAGAAACTTCGAGAATTAATACGTCAAGTTCTTAGAGAATCTGGATTTATCGAACTTTAAAATCGAACGAACAAAAAGAAAAAGGGAGTTCAAAATGTTTGAAGATAATGATGTTATAGTTCGTATGTCTCCTTTAAAAGAACGTACAGTTAAAGCCAAAGTAGTTTCTGTAGAGAAAGCTGAACCTCATATTGTTGAACCAATTGAAGTTGAATTAGATTGTGGTGAAAATAACCAGGGTCAAGAAAAATCTTAACCCTGAGACCCTTCAGCCAAACTGTAAGGGGCAGACGTATATTTTTGTTCAAGGAGATGAAATGAAAGTAATTGATTTTACTAATGATCATTGCATAGTAGATTTAGTTGATACTCAAGTAGCTATGCAATATTTGAAATCTAAAGAAGCAAGTTTACAAAATTTACTAGAACTTCATCCTTCTACTTATTCTCATAAAATAGCAGATAAAATAATTTATCGAACATTAAAAGTCTTAGCTTTAAGTGCTTCTGGAAAGAGACATAAATTGGAAATTGAAAGAATTGTTGAACATAAGAATGGATATGTTTCTCATTATACTACTGTTTTTTCTATAGAGAATCAACTACGAAAATTAGTAAGCGAGAAGAATATTATCTTAGGTTTAGCAATTCACTATAATGCATTTTTAATTGATTCACAAAAAATAGTAGAAAAGATCTTTGTTCCTCTTTGGAGTAATAATGAGTTTGAATGTGAAACTCTTTTAAGTTAGGAGGTGCTTATGTTCATAGGTATTACTACTGATGGTAAGATGATCATGAAGAGTCACAAAGGAGAGTACTTTATTGCTGGACAATATGCTAAACCGGCATTTAACGATCCGGGAAACGATCAATTTATGATTCAAAGTAAGTTTGAAGTTGAAAATATGGGTATAGTTAAAATACTAAATACAGTTTCCGGTCAACGTATAACTATAGACCGAGCTAAAGGTTTTGAATATGTATAGGAGGAGATAATGACAATAAATGAACTTTTTGATTACATTATTAAAAACAATATTAAACTAGTCGGATTTTGTGGAAAGTTAGGACATGGTAAAAGCTATATAGCAGATCAACTAACTAATCTTCTTGTTACTAATGGAGTTTCTGTTTATCGTATAGCTTTTGCTAGTTATATAAAAGATATAGTTAACCAAATCTGGAATCTTAGAAAAGATGATTATTCTAGATTTTATTTTGATAGTTTGAAGTTCACTAAGTTTATTGATGAACTAAAAAGTAAGTTTCCTTCAAAAACCGATATCATTAACGAAGCAACACTAGACCTTATAGAGTTAACAAAATTACATCTAACTAAAAAAGAACTTATTACAAGACGATTATATCAATATATTGGAACTGATTTACTCAGAAACTTAGATGTCGATTTTCATGTGAAAAAATTAAAAGAAAAAGTAGCAATATTTTCATCTTGTTCTCTAATACTTGATGGTATCGTTATTATTGACGATGTTCGGTTTGAAAATGAAGCAACGTTTGTTAGAGATAATGGTATTCTTTGTAAAGTTATAAAGGAAGATGCAAATGAGAATATTGCATCAGTTAATAATCACGTTAGTGAGAATGTTGATCTAGATGAATATATTCAGTTTGTGGTTGAGAACGTAAATTGATATTGCTTAATAGCAATGTTATTAAATATAGCAGGAGGTGTTAATGAAAAAAGCATTAGTATTTTATTTAAGCGACTATAGTAAAATCTACAAAGACTACTTTCAGAAACCAGGATCATTGCAAGAGATGATAAAAGAAGTAACAGAATATTTACAAAATTTACTTAGAAACGAAAACGCAGATTATATTTACTATGATAGAGATTTGTTTAGTGTAGAAGAGTTGGTTAACGAATTCGTAAAAGACTTTAATGCGGGTTGGCAACCCAAGGAGACTTTATGAAAGTACTATGTCCCAACTGTGAGAAAGAACAAGAAGTAACAGAAGTAAAACAAGAAACTATAATTAAGGTTCGTGGTGAAGATATCAAAGTAACAGTTAGTGGATATACTTGTAATGAGTGTGGAGAATTTATTGCTAAACCAGGAACTGATGAATTAGAAGAAGCATATAGAGTATATGAGTCCAAGTATGGTATCAATCCAAGATATCAAGGGAGAAAGAATAGAGAATTTATTGACGAAATTTCTAATGAACTAATGAGAATTTCTTTTTCTCTAAGTACAATTCAAACAGACTTAAAGAACACTTTAGAAAAAATAAGAAGTTTGGGTGATGAAGGACGTTTCATTGTTTGGCAATCTCAAGAATGGTTACAATGTTTACAAAGAATTACAGAAAGCGGCTATTCTATAACAGAAGCTCTGGAAGATTTGTGCAAACTTAGTTTGAAAAAGTAGCAGAACAAATAAAAAATTCTGGGGGATTCTCTAATGAAATGTCCTGTTTGTAAAGCAGATAGTGATCTGGTAAAGAAAAATGAGAAATATGATTTATATGCTTGCAATGAATGTGGTTTAGAATTCTACTGGCCACTTTTACCAGATCCAGATTTCTATACAAATTATAATGAAAATACTACAAGATTTTTTAACAAAACTCCTTTTAGACATCATGAACTTGCTATAGATTATATAGCTGAGAATTTACCATGTCATAAAGAAAATGGTAAGTTACTATCTGAGTTACAAACAATTCTTGATGTAGGTTGTGCTAATGGTGTGTTTTTAAAAGCTGTTAGAGATAAATTTAAAAATGTTTTAGCTTATGGAATTGATCTGGATAAGAAAAGTGCTGAGTACGCTAAAAATGAATTTGACTTATCTGATATTTATAATACATCTCTTGAAGATTTTGTAAAAGATACTTCTTATAACAAAAGGTTTGATATTATAACTGCATTTGACGTATTAGAACACCAAACTGATCCAGTTGGTTTTTTAAAAAATATTGATTATCTTTTAAAAGATGATGGGACTCTTATTATTTCAGTACCAAACAAAAACAGAGTAATGAATGAATCAAATATTACGAAAGAAGATTTTCCTCCACATCATTACTTATTGTTTGATAGAATTTCTTTATATCTTACTTTATCTGAAATCTTTCCTAATTCAGATATTAAGATAGAAGGATTCTGGAGAGAACCATTAATGGTATTATCCTTGTATGATACAAAAGGAGTGAGAAATAAAATATTACAATTGTTAGACAAGTTTGAAAATTATGTAAAGAAAGATCGTTGTCCAGAAGTTTGGTTTGAACTACTCTATCAATGTAAAGAGTTTTCTTTTTTAGAAAAGATTTTATTAAACAGTTCTTCATTTTTGAAACAGTTATTAGTTACTCCTGAAATCTTTTTATATGCTAATGATATAGATAAGAAGTCTGCACTGTTTTGTACAGTTAAAAAGAATACCCCTCAAAAATCGTCTATAAACTTAATTTAATCATTCGTAATATAATTTTACTAGTATTGGATCTAAATACCTCATAGGTATATCTTACGTAGGTGATATGCAAGTGATATGGATAACTTGAGAAGTAAAAATATATTTAAAAGATACTTGAAATGTTAATTGCACTTTAGGAGGTTTTATGTTCAAGCAATCTAATTCTCAGAAAACTCGAACTCAAAATAGTTCTATGATAACCTCTGATTGTATTAGAGTCTACAAAGATAAGTCACTTGTAGATAATACATATCTTCATTTTCGTTCCGGGCAAAATTTTGATCATGAGCATCTTTTATGTTATTATGACGATCATAATCACTATGAAGCTTATTGGCTTGAAAAAATATCACCAAATGAATTTTACGTTAGAAAGACTTATGAGCGTATGTGCCGACCTTCATTTGACGATCCGAACAAACTTTACGTTGATGGTGAAGCGAATATTTATGATATTCACTATCGTGATGATCGTTGTGAAATTATTTACGGTAAAGATGATCAACCTCTGTTTCGAATACGACTCTTCTTGACTTGTAAACTTCAAAACTATTTAGGTGCAAGTAAGATACATCATATTAGAGATCAATTTTATCTGTTGACAATATTATCCCCTATAGCAACTGACTCTGCTATTATACTTTGTGATGGAAAGACTGCAATATTTTTTCTTCCCCAAAACTCATTAGTTAGCACATACAATGATCATATAGCAAATTTAAATGAAATAGTACTAGATCCAGATTGTTTTAAAGATGTTATGGAGGATGAAATAATCAATAGATTGGTTTTTGGTGAAACACTTAACGAAATGAAAGAAATACTTGAAACTTTAATTGCACTTTAGGAGGTTTTCATGAGTCAAATTTCTAGAGAATTTATTTCCAGTATCGTTGATGAAGTACTTGAGAAAGAAGAAAACTTAAGGAGTATTAATAGAGAAAAAATAATAAACTTTATTTCTCAACATGCTTATGTTATTGATCCTAACATTGATCATGATGAACTTTTTAGGAGAATTAGAGATATTATGATATTAGAATCTAGGAAAGAAATTACTATTGATCCTATCTAAGTTTAAGAAACTATTAAGAGATTCTTAGAATACTTTTAAACAGGAGTACACTATGGTTGAAATCTCTAAAGAACTTATTTCCAGTATCGTTGATGAAGTACTTGAGAAAGAAGTTGATTTAAATAAAATTGATAAACAAAAAGTACTGCAATTTATAGTTGATAATCGCAGTATCATTGATAGTAATATTACGTACGATGAACTTTTTCAAAGAATCAGAAAAGTTGTTATATGGGAATCATTCTTTGGCATACTAAAAGACTTAAGCCCAGAAGAAATGAAAGAATTTGATGAGATTGCTAGTGGTAAATTTCAAACAACTAAACAAGATAATGAAGATTGGAGAGAAGAATTCATAGAAGAAGGTGCTAACTTGGAACATGAAAGATGGGCTCGTTGGCAACAATGGTGTCATGAAGTCTTAAGAAAAGAATGTCCTTCTCCTGAATTAGAAAAAGTTCTTATAAGATGGGATAGACAAATAAATACACCATACTCAAAACTTTCTGAAAAGGAAAAAGAATCTGATAGAGAGCAGACTAGATACTATTTAGTACTAGTTGAAAGAATTATCCTAAAAGAACAACAGAAATTTATGAAGTGGTTAGAAGATCATTATTGGGATAGTTTAGAAAATGATAAAGATCGAATCATTAAGCACATAAAAGAATATTTTAAAGGAAGATAGAATGCTGGTTTACAAGATTTTATTTGTATCAGTTACAATAGTATTTTTAATAGTTCTAATCAGATGGTTGGTAGAAGTTCTGTTACTAATTTGGGTTCCTGGTGATGAAGATATTGATCTATATCGTTCAAAACTTCTTAAAAAGATTGATAATTTGATTGCTGAATTAATTACTGGAAGGATTTTCGTTCGTTTAGCTGAGAAGAAACTTAAAAAAGATATTGATACTGTTAGAGAAGATCAAAGAACTACCTTAAAATTAGTAAAGCAACAAATATTAAATTTTAAAGAACAACGTATTAAAGTTCTTCTTAAATCTAATAACGGAACTAAAGAAATAATAATGCCAAGATCTAAACTTACAACAATCATAGAGACTCCACCTTATCTTGATACTGAACATTATAGTATCGATAGATTAATGTTATCAGAAACTAATACTGTAAGATTTAGATTTAAGTACTATATTGATGAGTACACTGCTTTGTATGAGAAAAATTACAAGTTTATTGGACAAAAAGAAACTTTTAATGGACAATTTGAAGATTTCTTTAACTCATCCATTGCTAATCGATTTGATTTGAAAACTAAAGAAGATGTCTTAAACTTTATACCTTTTGATTTTTTCAAATATGATCAATATGGTCATACTACGTCTTTTATAGGAGAACGTATTAAAGTTTATTTACTTTTTAAATATAGTCATAATGATGTAGATCGTCGTATAGAGTTAAAGAACAATATAAGAATTCGAGATCAGATTCCTTTAAAAGAATCATTACCTTATTTAGCTTTAGTATTCTACTATAGAAAATATGGTGACTTTGGAGATGGTACACTTATTGTCGAAGAATATTTTACTGCTTTCACTATTCATGCAAAAAGGAAAATAATACCAGATCCCTACTTTATGGAGGTGAGTTTATGATTAAGTTTAGAGCTTTTATTTTATTTGTTATTCTATCTTTGTTTATTCCAACTTTTGTTTTTGCAAATCCACTTACTGTTAAAGATATTGTTAATATGAGTTACTATTCGCAGTATTTAAAGAAAACTATAACTTTGAAAGATGGTGTTTATGATCGTACGTATAAGCAAAAAGGTGTAGATGGTAATTTCTACACTTCTTTCGAAAGTGCATGGATCTCTACTTTCTTACCAGTACACTTTACTAGTATTAATGACTATGATGTTATAATAGTTTGTATATATGAAAATGCTGGTGGTAGTTCTAGTAATGCAACTATAAGAGCAATTGTTAGTAGTGTACGTTTTGATAGACCAACTATTTACAGTACCAATGTTGTAGAAATGTTTAATGCAGCTATTGATGGAATTTTTCAGTTAAATAATAATATTTATATGCTTGTCAGAGTACACAGACCAGATGATCCTAACTGTTGTCCTAGTAAAACAGAACTATTTGAACTTGACGTTTACAAAAGTAACAATAAATTCTATTTGATAGCGCGACAAGTCAATAGATTTAAATGATTTTTTGGAGGTTTCTAATGAAAACAATAGTACCAATAGCTAATCGTGTCTTTGTAGAAACGTATAATCTTAATCAAAGTGAATCGGAAGGAAGTTTAAGAACTGCTATTATCAAAAAACTTCCAGAATACTTCGAGTATTTGTTTAAAGTAGGAGATCTAGTAATAGTAGATATTCGTAATGCTGTTATATTAAAACAGAAAGCTCATGGTAGGTACATTGTAGCAGTTGACTATGATGATATTATTGGAGTTTACAAAGATAAAATTAAGGAAGAGAAAGAAGATAACTTAGCTAATAACCAAAGTAAACAAAGTACAACTAACAGAGATTACGAACTGTTACTCAAAACATTTCTTAAAGATATAACAATAATAAAAGATTCAGTTGATCGTACTTACGAAAAGATGCATCAAATAAAAGAGTATAAATCAAGTATAACTGAAGTTATGCAATTTTTAGACCAACAAAATTTTATTCTTTCGAATAGAGATGATATAGAATCTTTTCTATTTGAACGTAGAGATTATTATCAGGTTTTACAAGAAGTTCTAAAACAAATTCATGAAATTTTTGATCAAGATGTTCGAATTGAGCTGGAAGTTACTCATGATCCAGAAATTGAAAACTTCGATGAACTTTTTGTTACGATTAAGTGTCCATGTACTTCAAATGAAGCAGAAGAATTAGAAAGAAAACTTATGAATTGGTGTTTTAACAGATTTCCAGATCTTGACGATATACTATTTGAAGTTGAATCAACAAAAGATGAAGAAGATGAAGAATACAATGATGACGAAGAAGAACAAGAATACGAATATGAAGATAATAAAGAAGAGGAGGATTCAAAAATGAAAGTTAATGTTACTAATTTTAGTGAGTCTAATTCAACTGAGAAAGTTGATTTGTTAGAAATCGATTCTGACTCAAAAGAAGATCTTGATTCTATTTTAGTTTCAGATTTAAGAAGTGCAACTAACAAAGAATTGTTAGGTTTGTATTTTCGCATTGCTAAAAGATATGGTTGGGAAGTAGAAGAAAATTTGGCTTTAAGTTTAGATAGAGCTAATGAACTAGTTGAAACTGAACTCATGAGGCGATTGTCTATGTACGATAAAGTTAGTGATTTGTTAGAAGCAGTCAATCGAATTTATAAACAATGGGAGCTATAGGAGTACTTTATGAGTGACTTAGAAAAATTATTGCAACAAGTTAAAGAATTAGCAAATCAAATTGAAAATCTAGAGTTGAGTGAATTTACATTTAAACAATGGGAACTAGCTCAATTTACTAAAAAATACAGAGTTTGGAGTTTAGATTATCAATGCTTTGGTTATGTTCCACAACTAAAAGATATAACTCAAGAAGCTAGATACTATTTTACTCATGATGATCATCAAGTTTGTTTTCATACTGAAGATGAAATACGTTGTTATTCATTAAAAGATCTTATTGATACTAAACACTTTATAATTACAACTGCAACTGATTACTTAGATAGAAATAATCATCGTATATATGAAGGAGACTTTTTACTAGATAAATCTGTATTCGATGATTCACTTGATCTTTTCCAAGTAGTTTATTCTTTAGAAGATAGTAGATTTTGTCTTTATCGTGATGGAGTTTGTGTCTCTGATTTTAATCGTATTTACTTAACCAATTTTGAAATATATAGTAATATCTTTGAGATAGGTCAAATTATGTCTGGAGGAGTTGCAAGTTTTCTTCTTTCTAACTTAACAACAAAAGTTGAGTTTTATTTACCAATACTTACTTTTGATGAAGTAGTAAGAATAAGAGATAGTTTACTTCCATTTCTTTCTACTACTAGTCAAGATTGTAACTGGGAAGTTAATGTAAACTACTTGGATTTTACTCTTTTAATAAAACCTTCTTACAAGTATTTGACTAAGTTACCTGACTGTATTAGAGATCTTATACAAAACGCAAGAGGCGTTTAAAAATGGTAGACATAATAGACATGCATAAGAAAGTTGCTTTAAGATTTAATGAAGAACAACATCCAATTGTTTGGGAGTTACTTAAGAAGTTTACTACTAAAGAAGAAACTAATACCTACTATACAATAGTTGGAACGTTAACAAAAGAGTATCTACTAAAGATTCCGGATGCAATTATAGATTTAGTGTTAGCCAATTATTACACTACTATACAATAGTTGGAACGTTAACAAAAGAGTATCTACTAAAGAAGAAACTAATATATCAACCCACCCCACTCATAGGAGTGGAGGCTTGTGATTAAACAAGCCTAGTTGATTAGCCTCAGTTACTAGTCTAAATGACTAACGGGACTACGTTAAGTAGGAATGCATAGATATGTATGTAAACAGGTACCGTTGGATGCTCCACAAGTCTAACGCTCTACGGTCAGTGGTTAAACATCTCTACAGGATGAGGAGAAGTGCTGCTGACGACAAACCCTACTTAACATTGGCGATGTGGACCTACAGGTCATATGACCTGACTTACCTTGAAGGAGGTTTTAGAAATGGTTTATGTAATTTCAAAAGATGGCAAACCTTTAATGCCAACAGAACGTTATGGTAAAGTAAGGAAGTTACTAAAACAAAAACTTGCTAAAGTAGTTCGTTTACGTCCTTTTACTATCCAGTTACAGTATGTCACAACTACTTATACACAACCAGTATCTCTTGGAATAGATAGCGGATATACTTACGTTGGTTATTCAGTTACAACAGACAAAAAAGAACTCATGTGTGGTGTACTTACTCTACTAGGTAGTATAAGTGAAAGGATTTCTAAAAAACGAATGTATAGACAACTAAGACGTTCTAGATTAAGATATAGAAAGTGTAGATTCAATAACAGAAAGAAACCGCAAGGGTGGTTTCCACCTAGCATTCAACATAAAGCGGACAGTCACATAAAATTCATAGAATTACTAAAGTCTATATTGCCAATAACTCGTACTACTATTGAAGTTGCTGCTTTCGATATTCAGAAGATCAAAGATCCCAACATATCTGGACTTGATTATCAAAATGGTGAGCAAAAAGGATTCTACAACTTGAGAGAGTACATTCTGTATAGGGACAATTACACTTGCCAATTATGCGGTAAGAAAAATGTAGCATTACGTGTTCATCATATTGGATACTGGAAAGGAGATCAAACTAACAAGCCAAGCAACTTAATAACTCTTTGTAATAATTGCGCTTCTGCTAAAAATCATTTACCAAATGGTAAGTTATATGGTTGGGAACCTAAGCTAAAACCATTTAAAGAAGAAACATTTATGTCAATACTCAGGAAAAGGTTAGCTAATACATTAAACTGTAACTTCACTTATGGTTATCTCACTAAAACCAGACGTATAGAACTAAACTTAGAAAAAACTCATTACAATGATGCTTTCTGTATTGCTGGAGGAACAGAAAACCACACAAGAATTGAACCTATAAACTTTGGACAAACTAGGCGAAACAATCGTTCTTTAGAAACGTTCTATGATGCAAAGTATATAGATATAAGAACGGGAAAATCGGTTAAAGGAGTAGAGTTATTCAATGGTAGGACGACTAGAAACAAGAACTTAAATAGTGAGGATCTTCACAAATACAGAGGAAAGAAACTTTCTAAAGGGAGGAGACAGATACGAAGAAAACGTTATCCTTATCAACATAATGATCTAGTTAAGTTTAATGGTAAAGTTTACATAGTAAATGGCACCTCAAACTATGGAACGTATATTCTACTTCAAGGATTATCAAAAGCAGTTAGGACTAACTTAATACAACCTTACAAATTTAGTAAAGGTATGTATGCATACAGATAGAAAAAGACATCAATACAATTCATCTCCTTAAAGAAGACAGGTCTTCTTGTATGAGAATGATAAGTTTAAAAAAGAGGAAGCTAAAAAAGTTTTAGAGCTAAATAAGCATTTGTATTATTCGTAAACGATAGGAGGAGAAATTGAAGTAATTGAAGTATCCGATAAGAAATATCTCGTTGGAAATGCTTGTAAATTTGTAAACGTTAAATTTGTAACTGTCGAAGATAAACTATTAAAGATCAAGGTCTCATCTTATACGAGACTAAAGATCAGAGAGTATATCGTGATGATAAAGATCCATTTGCAATAGAACTATTAGAAGATTTAAAACAAGAAAGCTTATGCTTGTTTGATTATAAAGAAGTTAAAGAACAAACTCTTAACAAAGACCTCCTTTAAGTCAAACCTGTAGTTTTGCTATATATATGATTATATAGGAAAGAAAAAAGGAGATTTTTATGAATAATTTTAAATTACAGAATCATAGATATAACCATTTTCAGCAACTTGGGAGACCTGATAGTCTCCCAAGTTGGGGGATTGAAGTAGAACTCTCTCGTTACGATGAGAGAGCTCTGAAACTGATAGAGCTGGGTTTTGTGCCCAGCTTAGAAACCGATACCGATGTATCGGTTGAACTAAAGAGCCCGATATTACTTGATACTCGTTTATTAAGTAGTATTGGGTTTTTGGAAGATATCAGTGGAGATAATATCTCCACTGATATCCACGTTAATGTGAGTGGAGTTCGTAAAGAATTAAGGTCGTCCTGGAATTACTTTTGGGACGACAAAGTGATCTGGTTGGGGAATCACCCTGACCAGATGGTCAAACTATTCGGTCGTGGCTTTAATGCTTGGGCTACTGACCGAATAGATCCAACTATCAGATTTTCATGCTTCAATCTTCGTACGTTATACCCAACGTACGAAGTAAGGCTGAGCAGGTACTCTTCGACTCAACAGTTTATCGAGTTAGTAAACTGGAGTCGAAGAGTTGGATTCCAGTTTAAGTCTTTGCAACAAAACGGTCAAAGTATAGAGACCGTTAAAGCAAAGATTGATGAAGAATGGAGAAGGTTCATCTCACAGTCGAGATGAACCTTCTCCTGTAGGAGAATGCTTGGGTCACATTCTCCTTACACACAGTATTGTGATAAATCATTAGATTTGTTAATATATATAGCAAGAACATGAATACTTAGTAGTTGATCAAACTTGTGTTCTAGCTATATATATAATTATACGAAATAAAATAAAAGGGGTTTTTATGAAACTGAAGAAATTTTTTAAGAAAACAACAAAAGTTGCTGCTGCGGGATACGTAGTGATCGCGGGCATAGCATTAACACAGCTTGTAGCCAGAAAAATATCTCAAGCTACTGTTGAAGTAGCAATGAGGATCTTAGAGGCAGAATAAAGCCTCTAGGTCCTCTCTTCTTTTTCACACATCTTTTTTCTGTTTTACACAATCTCTCTGCTGATGCCTGACTGTTTAAAAATAGCAGGACCAAGTAGGCAGAGATTAAAGGAGGTAAAGTATGGACTTTCTAGATCAGCTTTTCAGTGTTTACAAGCAAGCAAACAAAATAAAATTTAAAGCTCCTGAACAAATGTCTAACCAAACTGCTAAGTTTGGAGACATAGTAGAGCTTTGGATAGGAAATCAACTTTTAATTGCTACAGCTATCTCAGACTCAGAAGCACTATTAATGAGTGAGTTTACAGAACTCGCAACACATACAGACTTCATAGTCCAAATAAAACACGCAATCGCTGACAAATGGATAATTGAAACAGACAAAAGGCTTTATCTTACTCCACAAACAAAATACAATGTTTGTGGTACTTTAGACGAAAAAGATAAAACCATATTAAATATGATTATTGAAGGCAAACCTGTGCCTCCTCAAAAAAGCGGGCCCAAAATGCCGCCCAATCATAAAGATCCACGAGTGAAATTCAAGCAAGAAGAACTTAAAAAAACTCTACTTATTAACAAGCATCTCTTCTATGAAGAGGTGGAAGAGGAAGAGGGAACATAACCTCTTCCTCACACACTAAGATTCTTTTAAAAAGATTTATTGATATATATAACAAAGAGGGCAGGATGAATTCTTTGAAGCATGCATTAAAAGGATACATAGAAAGGAATGGGGAAGAGATAACATTACCTTCTTATCCGGAAGTAAGCAAGAAGAAACCAAAGCTTGGAGATATAGTTCAAATTATTTGCTGTGATAAGATTTTTATTACAGTTGCAATAGATCAATTTAAAGCGTATCTCATGTCTGAGTTTTGGGAACTTGCTACTCCCAACGATATTATTGTCTCTACAGAATGTTTACATGTACACAAATGGCTAGTAGAGACAGACCAAGTAGTTTACTTTAATCCTTACTTAATCTACAATATTGTTGGTAGTTTGGATAAAGAGTATAAACAAATTATGAAATGTGTTTATAAGAGTAAAGAATTTTTAGTTAAACAATTTGGATCAATAGTAAATAGCAAAGATCAAATAAATTGTAGAGACCCACGAAGTAAATTTAAAAAGGAGGAAGCCAAAAAAGTTCTAGAGCTAAATAAGCATTTGTATTATTCGTAATTGGAGGAAGAATGAACGATGGCGAAGATAAGGTAATAATCAATTTAAGGGAGATGTTCGGTTACAGTTTCCTTGGTGCTCGCTACGATGGCGAACAAGTAAGGAAACTGGAAGATGAAATCATTCTGCAAAACAAAAAGAAAGTTGTATTAAATTTCGAAGGTATTACTGCGATTAGTCATGGTTTTGCAGATGAGATCGTGGGAATTTATGCACGCGCATTTGGTGTTGATTTTATCAAACAGAATATCAGAGTTATAAATGCAACTGAGGTAGTTAGATCAATGCTAAATGTTGCTATACAAGTATCAGTTAAGTATCAATCAAATATAGACAAAAAAGATTCTAAAAACCAAAAATAAATTTTTTTAGGAGGTAAAGGTGAGTTATGATACAGTTTAGAGGTTTTATTTTGTTTATTATATCTTTACTTGCTACTATTATTGTTTTTGTAAATCCACCTAATACTGTTAAAGATATTTTTAACATGAGTTACTATTCGCAGTCTTTAAAGAAAGCTATTATAATTTTGGAAAATAGTGGCAGTTCTAGTAATGCAACTATAAGAGATTGTACGCATAAGCAAAAAGGTGGTTAGATCCCGCAATAACAGTGTCCATCAAATGGACAAAAAGTAAGTAAAAACGATTCTGACGAAAAAAAATAATTTTTTAAGGAGGTACTCTAATGGGAACTTATGCAAGTGTGTGCGTTGATATTGAGGAAGGTACAACGGTGGATCTAGAAAAAATAAGAGAAATTGAAGATCTCTTTGATGAAAAACACCAAGATGAAATTGGCAGCTTTATTGAAGTTGCCGGAGAGAAATATAATATTACGGATGCATGCAAATTTGTAAACGTAAGATTCAAAGTAGATGGAGATAAGTTAGTAGATATTGATGCTCCATCTTACTGCGGGTTAAAAGTCAGGGAAGGGATGGATGACATAGTATTTGCCTCTAAATTATCAGAGGCTTTAAAAAGTGGGTCGGTGGATATCTTTTACATTGCAGATGATCCAAGGTTCTGGGTGATGAGAGTAAAACCTGGTCAAGTTAAAAGAATTGATCCTGAAAAAATGAAATATTTTTAAAGAACAGGACGAAAGTCCTGTTCTTATTCACACACAGAATTTCAGATTTGGAGGTAAAATTTTGAAACTTAATAGCTATAAATCTGCTATCATCTTAGATAGTACTCAAACCCGACACCAATTTCTAAAACAACTAATAGACTTTGCTTCAATAAAATATCAAAAATTAAATCCTCATACATTTGATCAAAAACTTGTAGAAGAAGTTCTTAATGAAGCTTATAATGATTTGTTATTCACTCAAAATGCAGATGCAGTATTTGTGAGATTAGAAGATCCAAATCTAGGAGCTTTATGTGAGACTTTTGATGAGTTTCTTAAGATACTTACAATAACTGATTCTCCGGATATCGTAAAAACTTTATTTTTACAAGAGGTGAAAGAAGATGCAAACATTAATTAAGATTTATGAATTGTTTCCATCGATTCAATTTTTAAGAACTAGAGTATCGGGTGAAAAGATTAGAAAACTTATAGAATCTGAATTAAAGAAAGGGAATAATGTATTACTTGATTTTGAAGAGATAAAAAATATTAGTCAAGAGTTTGCTGATGAATTAGTTGGTATTTTTACACGAATGCATGGTAAACAATTCATTAAAGATAATATTAAAGCTACAAATTATGGCGAAGAAATTAAAACTACACTTAATTGGGTTGTTTCATCCAGCCATAAATATTATCTAGAGACTCAAAGTAATTCTAAGGAAGATAAAGTGAAAGGAACTAAAGAAAAAGTATCAGTGGAAAGAGTAGTATCTATGTTGTCTATTGCAACTTTAACAGACTATCATTACAAACCAAAGAAGGAGACTTTGTATCTTTATGGAAAACTTGATAATGAACCATTTAGTATTTCTCTCTTTCCAATAGAAAGAAAAAGAAGAAAAGAATTTTACGTAGCAGATCAAAAGCAATATACGTTTAGTGTAGAAAAAGGATTTTTGTTTACTAAACCATTGTTAAACGCAATGTTAAAAGGAAATGTTAGACTAAATATAAACATCGGACTTGAACTTTTTACAAAAGATGATTCTGTAAAACAAACTCAAAATAGTCAAGAAAAATATGATTTCTCTGGTTATCTATTAAAGAGTTATGCTTACGTAAAAGCAAATAAAAGATTGTATATTTATGGTATGAACCCAGTTGGAAAATTATTTAGTATTAGTATTCCAGTAGACAATTTTATACAGTATAATAAGGGACAATACCAAATAATGACTGCTCACAAATCTTTTCTTGTTTTCTTAAAGAGACGACAACGATTTGATAAGACTTTAGTGGATCTTCTTTCCAATCCAACAATAAATTTAAAGATTGTTAATGGCAAAGATGATTTACAACCAGTAAGTAAAGTAGTAAAGAAAGAACTTAAAGTAGAAAAACAAGAATCTAGTCAATTAGCAAGAGATATTTTGAATAAAATGTTATTAAAGGTGCTAGAACTAAAAAATGAATATTTTCCATTAGAAGGCTTTGAATTTGCTTTGTTAGAAAAACTTCAAGAACGTTACAAAAAGAAGTAGTCTCATCTGAGACTACTCTACTTGATCGTATGCATCTTTTAGCATTGCTAAATAGTTTCTTCTGGCTTGTGAACCTTCTGGCAATCTTTTCTTAACTAAAGCTGATGTAGCTTCAATTGCTTTCTTTGGAGCAGTAATTGCCATTTTAATAATATTCTTAAAGACAGATTCGTTAGCTTCATTTTCCAGTAGTTTTATTAAACGAACTGACTCAACTAAATTTTCAAGGCTATCTCTAAATAAATTTTCTTGAACACTAAGTCTTTCTATTTTTGCAATATTTTTCTTATCTTCTTGATTTTCAAAATACAGATAAAGTGCCAAACTTGATACGCCAATTAAAACAAGTATAATAACTCCTAAAACAGGTTTATACTGAGTTTTGTATAATGTGATTCCTGCAGCAACTGTGCCAAGTGCTATAGTAATTATTCCAGCTAATGATAGTCTAGATAAAGCAAGAGATAGAGTACATGCAATATCTTCTGCTGCTTGACTTAGAACACTTGATTCAGGTTTTTGAAGTTGTTTTTTGTAAAGACCTGGATTAATAAAAGCTTCAAATTTTTCTACTATATGTGAAGTTGTTTCTGTTGTAGTTCCACTAGTTGTTTTCCAACCTTTAGTAACAGTAAATTCATCAGAACGAGTAACTAATTGTCTTTGCCAAATTGGAACAATTTTAAATGGTTCTGGTTGAGTATGAGACTCTTTTAACGTTCTAATAGTTAACTCGTCACGTTCTATATCGGAAATAACTTTGTTAACTTTCATTACTAAATTGTTAGGGTCTCTAGACAGTACTAAGTACATTATTTTTTTCCTCCGATTGTGTATAGTACTTTTTTTACTCAGTTTTTTCGTATGCGTCTTTTAATAAAGCTAAATAGTTTCTTCTAGCTTCAGACCTTTGTGGCATACTTTTCTTAACAAGAGCTGCTGTGGCTTGAATTGCTTTCTTGGGAGCAGTAATTGCCATTTTAATAATATTCTTGAAGATGGATTCGTTAGCTTCATCTTCAAGTAATCTTATTAGACGAACTGACTCAACTAAATTTTCAGGGGAGTCTCTGAATAAACCTTCATGAAGACCAATGTTTTCTACTTTTGCTAAATTTTTCTTAGCTTGAGCTGAAGTTAAATAACTTACAACTAGACCACCACCTAAACTAAGTAATACTATTGCAATAATTGCCAAAACATAGTTATTATGTTTTAGTGCACTATTTACACTAACTGCTGCTGTTACTCCTGCAAGTATTGCAGTAATAAGTGCACCTATTGTCATAGTAGATAAAGAATAAGATAAACTAGATGCAACATCTTTTGCAGTACGAGATAAAGTAGGTAAATCAGGTTTTGCAATAAGTTGCTTATAAAGACCTGGATTAATAAAAGCTTCATATGCTTTTATAACGTTTGTAGTTTCTTCTGTTGCAGTTCCAGTAGTTGTTTTCCAACCGTTAGTAATAGTAAACTGGTCAGAACTAGTTACTAATTGAGTTTTCCAAATTGGAACAATCTTGAATGGATCTGGCTGAGTAGGAGATTCATGTAAAGTTCGAATAATTAAGTGCGGTTTTCCTAAATCTGAAATAACTCTATTAACTTTCATTACTAAATTGTTAGGGTCTTTTGATAAGACTAAGTACATTATTTTTTTCCTCCAAACTTTATTTTCTTTTGTTCACAAAATCAAAAATAGATTGAATAAAAATATTTAAGGAGGTTCTTTATGTCAGTTTATCAAATTGTTACTGACAAGATATTAGATGCATTAGAAAGGAAGGTAGTTCCTTGGAAGAATCCTTATGTAGGAGTTCCACATCAAAACTTTTTTACTAGAAGACCTTATTCTGGTATTAATAGTTTACTTTTAAATATTGATACTATGGAATTTAATTATCAGAGTCCTTATTGGTTAACTTGGAATCAGATAAATGAAAAAGGATGGACTATAAAGAAAGGAGCTAAAAGTTGTATAGTCACTTTTTGGTCTCCAGTTAATAAAACAGTTAATGATGAAAACAATGATCAAAAAGAGGAAACCAGATTTGTATTTCGATATTACAGAGTATTTAATACTAGTCAGATTACTGAACTTCCTTTAGAAGAAGTTACTGTTAAGCCTAAAATAGAGAGTTCTGATACTAACTTTGAAAAATTAAAAAATTATTGTCAGTTAGAAAAGATTACATTGAATTATGTAATTAATGGTACTAGTAGTTATAGTGTGTTACAAGATGCAATTACTTTAGCTCCAGTTATTGAGTCTGAAAAAGTTCCAGTTTTTTCTCATGAATGTATCCACTCAACAGGACATCCAAATAGATTAAATCGTATTAAAGACGACTCTTATTTAAAAGAAAAGTATTCTATGGAAGAATTAGTAGCTGAGATTGGATCATCTATACTATGTAATCTTCTTGGAATAGAAAACAATATTGACCAATCAATAAGTTATATTGACAGTTGGTTGAAGTTTCTAAAAGACGATAAGAAACACAGTGTTATCTCAGCATCTTCTCAAGCTCAAAAGGCTGTAGACTATATTTTAAAAGTGTTAAATATTTCTCTAGCAGCTTAATCTTTTAATAGGTCCAAGTAGTTTTTGTATGTTTCTGAATTACTTGGAACTACTTGTTTCACTAATCCTATAGTTTGTAACATAGCTTTTTGTGGAGATTCAAATAGTGTATTAACTATTTTTTTGACAATGCTTTTGTTTTCTTCCGATTCAAGTAGTCTTAAGAAACTATAGTTTTCTGTTATTAAGTTATCAGATGATACTGAAACTAATCCTGTTTTAACAGCAGAATGTTCGACAGTTTCTGAATGTAGGGGTGGATACTTAAGTAACTGGAAGATAATTATTAAAGATGTTAGTACTAGTAGTACAACAGTAATTTTCTTCCATGTTTCAACGTCTTCATCCTTATACGTTTTATATAGTAAATAGACTATTCCACTTACTGCTACTGATCCAATTACTAACGTAACTAATGTTTTGGGTGTATAAAAGAGCGAAGTTATATCTTGAATTATATCTTTAGCAGTAGATTCAAGTAAAGATAGATTTGGATCTTTTAGTTGCTCTTTATACAAAGTAGGATTGTAAATTAGTTCAAATCCTTTAAAAGTATCTTTAAGTGGAGTATTAAGATCGAATATGTTACTATACAATCTAGATAAAACTATAAGTTTTGTAATCTTATCAGAAGGTGTTATTTTAACTATTTTTATATTTCTTTTCTTTGGATCAATATCTTGAACAGTTTGATTAATTCTATTAACTAAGTTATTAATATCTTTTGATAAGATTAAGTACATTAAACATGCCTCGTTTTTAAATTGTTCAAGAAATAGTAATAGAACAAACTAAATTTATTCTATAGGAGGAACTTTATGGAATTTGTAAGTTTTTTACGTAATAAAGAATTAGATGATTTTGGTAAACAATTAGTACAAATGTTCAATGATAAGGAGATAACTCCTGTTGCTTTTAATAATGAAGAAAGAATTTTTCTTGTAGCAGTTGGGAATGGGTTTGATTTTATTGTAAATTGTGACCAGTTTCATAATCTTTTTGTTACTATAACTTCAAAAGATGATCATATTTGTAAAGAGGCAGATATGGAAGAATTAGCTTTATTAGTAGATACGTTCTTTAGTAAAGATCAAATTGAAGTAGTTGCTAAAGAATTGGAGAAGCTATTAGAAAATGTAGAAAAGAAACAAACTACATTAGACAAAATCATAGAGAAAGTAAAATATCTATATGAAACATGTACAGAATTTGATCTACTTGATTTAGTTAGAGAACTTAACTTTATCAAAAAGTATAAGTCAAAAGATCCTGAGTTGTTAGAAGATCATCTCAAGTTTACTTTAAAAGATACTTTAGAAGATATTCGTTATTTGAGTTTTAATGTTGAACAAATATAAGTTCTTCATTGGAGGCTAGTTTTGTGAAAGATTATTATTCCATCCTTGGATTAAAACCAGGTGCAACAGAAGAAGAAATTAAAACACAATTTAGAAAATTAGCTAAAGAACATCATCCAGATGCAGGAGGAGACGAAACTCAATTTAAAGAGATTGTTGAAGCATACGAAGCATTGTTAAAGGGGAAAGTAGATGAGAATGATTTGTATTCTGGATTCAATCCATTTACAGATTTTTTTAATCTATTTAGGAACACGGTTCAACCATTAGTTATTAAGGTTCAAGTAAATTTACTTGACGTTATTAATCAAAATCCAATTGATGTTACATATCAGTATACAAAAATATGCAACCATTGTAATGGAACTGGGGCAAGCAAAGTTCAGCCTTGCCCCACTTGTCACGGAAAAGGTACTATAATCACTACTCAGGGACAATTAACAATAGCAAGAACATGTCCAGCTTGTGGAGGCAGAGGAGTTATTATAGAAGAAAAGTGTTCTTATTGTAATGGAACCGGAAGTTTAAAAGAAACAGAACGAATTCAATTTGTAGTTCCTATCCAAATGAATAGTGGAGAAACTTTGAAGTTTCCAGATAAAGGATATTATTATACGACAACTTTAAGAAGTCCTTTGTTTATAAACATAGAGATATTACCTTACAAAAATATTTATAAACAAGGATTAAATCTAATTAGTGAGAATGAAATTTCACTAGTAGATTATTATAGAAAGAAATATCAAATTGAAACTATCAATGGTATAGAAGAAGTTCATATACCAACAACTAGAGAGCCTTTCTTTACAGTAGTAAGGGCAGGTAAAGGAGTAAATGAGCATGGTGATCATATTATTAAGTTCAAAGTTACAATTCCAAGTAAGGAGGAATTGTTAAAGTCTTTTACGGAGGACCCTAATGAATTGTCAAATACTGGCTAACGAATATAATTTAGATTTGATTGGAACATACTTATGTTATGATCTTAGAAAAATAAAGCCACCTCCAATTGTGTTAGAAGAGATTTCTAAAAAATTTAATCTAAGTTTAGATTACTTACAAAAGATAGATTATTTTGATTTTGTAACAAGAAGTATTCAAATTGACTTAGATTCTATTGAGTTCCAACTTGGATTACACATCTTTGTAGTAAGCCAATATGCAATTGGAATTGATTGTAAAGAGATAAAAGTTGAGGAGTATAATGGCATATTTTATTCTTATGAACTAGATTCGTTTGTGAGTATAATGAAAAAGATAATCTCTGATAACTTAACAGAGGAGGACTGGTATGATTTCTTTAATACAAAACTTCAATGATAAAACCGCAAATCAATTAGAGTCAGATAAGATACTTATTTCATTAAATTTAAATGGTCAAACCATGTCTCTTTATAATACTACTCAAGAATTTGTAGCTAGTTTATCTTATACCGAAAAGGTTTTTAAAGAACTAGAAGGCAAAGAAAATGTTACTATTGAAAAAGGAAATGGATTCTTGGCTAAGATAGATCCCAATGAAAACTATATAGTAATCCGATATCCTCAAGAGAAGAAGCTTAAAGATGTCTTAAATGATGTTGAACAATTATATATGAGAGCAGTTGGAAAATAGTAGTGGATAACACTTACAAATTATGGATTATCAATAACGAACCTTCTTTTGAAGCTTTACAAGATCAAGTATCTACATATTTTCAATACAGACCAAAAATTAGTATTATTACTCCAACTTGGAATACTAAAAAATCTATCTTAGTTAAGACTATAGAATCAGTAAGGTCTCAAACTTATAATAACTGGGAGCTATGTATCTATGATGGTAATAGTAATGATGAGACTAAAGAAATACTTAAGCAGTATCAAAAAATAGATACTCGTATTAAAGTTACATACGGAACTATTAACTATGGTATTTCTGGTAACTCAATTGAAGCAAGTAAGTTAGTAAGTGGAGATTACATTTCTTTATTAGACCATGATGATCTTTTAGCTCCCTTTGCTCTATTTGAAGTTGTAAAAGAAATTAATCAATCAGATCTAGATTTGATCTATTCTGATGAAGATAAAGTAGATGAAAATGAAGAACGTTTTGACCCATTTTTTAAACCGGATTTTTCATTAGAATTATTAAGAAGTCAAAACTATATTTGTCATTTTTTAACAATTAGAAAATCTTTATTTATGAAGATTAGAGGATTTCGTTTAGGTTTTGACGGATCTCAAGATTATGATTTAATTTTAAGGGCTATAGAAAATACATCTAAGATAAAACACATACCAAAAATACTTTATCATTGGAGAATGACTCCAGGTTCTACTGCTGGTGATAGTAATGCAAAACCATATGCATTTGAATCTGCTAAGAAAGCTTTACAAGAACACTTTAATAGAGTTGGATATAAATCAAATGTAACAGATGGGCTTCTAACTGGAATGTATAGTAATATTACTTATATTTCTGGATTACCATTAGTAAGTATCATAATTCCTAATAAAGATCATTTAGACGATTTGTTTAAATGTGTTTCATCTGTTATAAATAAAACTACGTATCCTAACTATGAAATTATAATAGTTGAAAACAATAGTGAAGAAGAAAAGACATTTCAATATTATGAACACTTAAAAAAGAATTATAAAAATATTAACATAGTTACGTATCCCTATAAAGAATTCAATTTTTCAGCTCTAAATAATTTTGGGTCTAAATTTGCAAGGGGTTCTGTTTTAATTTTGCTTAATAATGATACTGAAGTAATTACTCCAGATTGGATACAAAATATGCTAATATTTCTAAGACGAAAAGAAGTAGGGATAGTAGGAGCTAAACTTTACTATCCAGATGATACAATACAACATGCAGGGGTCGTATTAGGTTTAGGTGGAATAGCAGGACATGCTTTTGTTAAGTTTAATAAAAATGATGATGGTTATTTTGGAAGATTGAAGATTGTTCAAAATGTTTCAATTGTTACTGCTGCATGTTTAATGGTTAGAAGAGATGTATTTGAAGAAGTTGGTGGATTAGATGAACTTTATAAAGTAGCTTTTAATGATGTAGACTTTTGCATGAAAGTTAGAAAAGCAGGATATCTTGTAGTATGGACTCCTTATGCAGAGTTGTATCATCATGAATCTAAGTCAAGAGGCTATGAAGATACTCCAGAAAAACAAAAACGTTTTGAAGGAGAAGTTAATAGATTTAAAACTCTATGGGATAAAGAACTTGAAGAAGGAGATCCTTATTATAATAAGAATCTTAGCCTATTGTCACACGATTATTCGTTACGTATCTAAGTAATATTTCCATAATTTTAAGTAGTGCAAGTAAGAAGTATGATTCCAATCATAAATTATTTTCCAGTTTGGATCATGAAAATCTTCATTTTTATTTAGATAATCATTTACGGCATTAGGTTTTGGACCATGCCAATGTATTATTTTAGCGTTATCATTTTTTCCCCAGTATGGTTTCCAATTATATTCGACTGGAAGTTTTGATAAGTTATTTGTATCATAATATTCTCTTAAAACTTCTTGATCAAATCCTGGTTTATGATTGAGTATCCAATCTTTAGCAAAATTGATTAATGATTCATATTCTTGTTTCATTCTTTGAATATTCAGAATTAACACTCCAGAATTTAAATCGTTTTTATAATCTGATATATTTGTTTGTGGAGCAAAAGCAAATTTACTTATTGTAGAAAAGTTAATATTATTTAAATTGAACTGAGGAGTAAAGAGAACATCACAATCAGTATATAATACGAATTCATCATCTGTTTCTATAACTGGAATTTCAAAACGCAAGTATGCTCCAGAAGCAACATCCATGCTTTTCATTTGGGCTTCTAGCATGTATTTATACAACGAAGTCTTGTAATAAATAACGTTGACATTTTTTAGTTGTAGTTCATTTATAAAATCATTTGGATTGCCATCGTAAATAAAATTTGGTTTCAATGAAGTATTTTGTAAAGCAGAATTTACTGCCACTCTAATCATATTCTTCCAATCGTGTTGTTCTCTATTTAAAGTAGATTCAGACAAACAAAAATACCACTTATTAATCATTTGTTTCTCCTTGCATGAATTTAATTTGTTCTGTAACTTTTATTGTTGAACAAATAAAAATGGAGGTATCAATTGAGACCGCGCTTTTTTACAGAGATTAACGATCATTTGTACGATCACAATGGTGAAAAATATTTGTTGGTGAGTTCACTGATTGGTAGATTACCAATCTTTAAGAAATATGGTTCTAAAACTGATAAGCTCGCAATATTTCTAAAACAACATGATGTTGAAGTTGAAATGTTAACAGAACATAAGAAACAAAAAAGGCAATTCTTTGCTATTCCAGTAAGTGAATTACCAGCAGTAGAAGAAGTTTACAATGAGTTGAAAGAAAATGAGAATCATCCTGTTAAATTAGATTGCGATATAGACCAACTTCAAAGTCCAGAAAAAGAAATTGTATTTTTGTCTTTAACCGGAACTTCTGTTATAGATATAAGTAAAGCATTAAACATAGATTTTACTACAGTTGCTAGTACTGTTGATAAATACGCTACGTTTATTCAACAACAATATTTACCACATGTTAGAACTGTCTTGTCAGAAATGAAGAGAGGAATAGCATGAACTATCAAGAATTGGTCGAAGAAGTTAAACTTGGTAATAATGAAGCACTAAAAGAATTAGTTCAAAGACTTTCTGATAACGTTGTTACTTTTGTAACTAACCGATTTAAACTTTTAATTAGCGAACAAGATATTAGAGATGATATACCTTATCTATTGTATTTATCAATGAAATATTTTGATCCTCAAAGATCTTCTTTTCAAGCTTATATTTATATGTACACTATTAAAAGATACATTTTTGAAAAACTTAGAGAAAATAGTCTAATAAGAGAAAGTCAAAAAGAGTGTATTGATCTTATTAGACAAGTGGAAGATTTACACTACAATAATAATCATATTGAAATAGAAGAAATGTTAAGACAGAAAATATATGTTGAACTTGATAAAGTAAACGATTCAAATTATTGTTATCTGCCAGACGAATATTCTAATAATGGACTAGAAGAGATGATATGTAATATTATAGAAACTCAGTTTTCAAAGAAAGATCAACATATATTTTTCCAGTATGTTTATGAACAACGAACGTTTAATGATATTGCAAATGATTTAAATATTACTAGGCAACAAGTAAGTTTTTTGTATAATAAACATGTAGAATATCTTAAGTATGTAATTAGTCAAATTAACAAGAACAAACCTTTTCTTACTTACAAAAAG
>Ga0315298_1002721_pt1 | contig 29289 bp, 24 predicted proteins | sample WHS_1_MG_FD_203077 | JGI IMG/M metagenome (GOLD analysis project Ga0315298, IMG submission 203077) | Extremophilic microbial mat communities from Washburn Hot Springs, YNP, Wyoming, USA - WHS_1_MG | ecosystem: Environmental > Aquatic > Thermal springs > Hot (42-90C) | place: USA: Wyoming... | reverse complement strand
CCGCGCACGTCGCGTTCGGGGGGGTAGGTCTTCGACCTCGTCATCTCGCCGCGGGCCAGGGCCAAAAGGCCGGAGGCCTCGGCCGCGGCCGCGCTGGCGGAGGCGATGGTCTCGGGGATATCCTTCGGGCCTAAGAACCCGCCGGCGGCGAAGATGCCGTCGCGCGTCGTGGCGACGGGCCGGTCCGGCTCGGTCCGGGCGAACCCGTACTCGTCGAGCCGGATGCCCGTGTTCCGGGCCAGAACCTCCGCGGCGGCGGGAGGCTGCACCCCCACGGACAGAACGACCATGTCGAACTCCTCCTCGACCGGGCCGGAGCCTTGCGGGCCCACCGGCGGGGCGTAGGCCAGACGGAGGTTCCCCGTGGCCGGGTCCTCCTTCACCGCCGAGACCAGAGCGCTGGTGACCCGGACGCCGTAGCGGCTCCGAGCCGTGTCCGCGTAGCGCTGAAACTCCTTGCCGTAAGCCCGAAGGTCGAGGTTGAAGATGGTAACCTCCGCCTCGGGATAGCGCTCGCGGATGAGAAGGGCCTCTTTGAGGGCGAACATGCAGCAAACGCCGGAACAGTACGGAGCGGGGACCTGGCCCGCCGGGCCGGCGAGACGCCCCCACTCCCTCCCTTCCCGCGGGGCGTCACGCGAGCCGACGCACTGAATGAACGCCACGCGGCGCGGCCTGGTCCCGTCCGAAGGACGCCGGAGGTCCCCGGCCGTCGGGCCGGTGGAGGAAAGCAGCCGCTCCAGCTCGGGGGCGGTGACCACGTTCGGGTAGCGGCCGTAGCCGAACTCGCCGCGCCGGGTCGCATCGAAAGTGTCGAAGCCCGGGGCCAGAATGATGGACCCGACCTTCAGGGTCACCGTCCGGTCCCGCTCGTCGTGGCGGACGGCTTTCTTCTCGCAGGCCCGCTCGCACTCGAGACACTCGGCGCAGATACCGCAGTCCAGGCACCGGGAGGCCTCGCGGCGGGCCATCTCTTCAGTCAGTCCGCCGAAGGTCTCGACACCCGGGGGCGCCTCGGCGGGGCTGCTGAAAGGGCGAACGCGGGCCTGCCGCGGAACCGTCTCCCGGTCGAGCTCCAGCCGCACGACCTCTTCCGGCCTGGGCCAGCGGGAGCGTCCGGCGGCGAGGTCCTCCCCGCGCAGGTAACGGTGGATGGATTCGGCCGCGTTTTTGCCCGAAGCGATGGCGTCGATGATAGTCCCCGGCCCGGTGACGGCCTCACCTCCGGCGAAGACCCCGGGGAGACTCGTGGCCAGCGTCAGCGGGTCGACCGCGATGGTGCCTTCGTCCGTCCAGCGGAGCCCGGCGTCGTGGCGGAAGAATGATTCCAAGGGGACCTCGCTCGTCGCCAGAATGACGGTGTCGTAAGGGACGAAGTGCTCGGAACCCCGCTCAGGCACCGGTTTTTGGCCGACCCCGGGGTCCCGCCAGCGCACCAGTTCCAGCCCCTCCACGGCGGCGTGCCCGGCGATGCGGGCGTGCGTCGTCAGGCAGGTGAAGCGGACCCCCTCGCGGCGCGCCGCGGCGATGTCCTCCGGGAGAGCGTAAAGTTCCCGCTCGGGGCCCCGGAAGATGACCTCGACCGACTGAGCCCCCAGCCGCAGGCAGGTCCGGGCCGCGTCCACGGCCGTGAAACCGCCGCCGATGACGGCCACCCGCCGTCCGACCCGGACCTTCTCCCCGAGGTTGACCCGCCGCAGGAACGATACGCCGTGGTAGACCCCCTCCAGTCCGGCTTCCGGAGCGGCGGACGTCCTGGGGGACTGGGCCGCGCCCACGGACACGAAGACCGCGGCGTAGCCCTGGGCCATCACGTCCGCGGCCTTCAGCTCGGCCCCGACCCGGACGCCGGTCTGGATGTCCACGCCCATCCGGCGGATGAGCTCGATTTCGGTGTCGATGAACTCGCGCGGCAGACGATACTCGGGGATGCCCACGCGCATGAGACCGCCGGCGACCGGCAGGGCCTCGAACACGGTCACCGGGTAGCCCCGTCGGGCGAGCTGGTAGGCGCAGGACAGGCCGGCCGGGCCGGAACCGAAGACGGCCACCCGCTCCGCTCGTCTGGGCTCGACCGGCACGGCCTGCGAGAAAGCCCATTCCCGGTCTTTGGTCAGGATGTAGTGCCCGAGGAACGCCTTGAGGCTCTTCAGGGCCAGGGGTTGGTCCAGTTCGCCCCGCTGGCAGACCTTTTCGCAGGGGTTGTGACAGACGGTGCCGCAGACGCTGACAAAGGGGTTATCCCGGCGGATAAGCGACCAGGCCTCTCGGAAGCGGCCCTGAGCCACAAGGGTGACGTAACCGTGGGTATGCACTCCGGCGGGGCAGCCGAGTCGGCAGGGGGAGATGCCGCGTTTCTCGATACTGAAAGCGTTGGGGACGGCCTGGGGGAAAAGCTTGTAGACGGCCTTCCGGCGCGACAGGCTCAGGTTGAAGAAATCGGGGCGTTCGACGGGACATACCTCGGCGCAGGACCCGCACGACGTGCACTCCTTGGGGTCCACGTACCGCGCGCGGGACCGGAGCACGACCTGGAAATCGCCCGCCTCGCCGCTCACCGCCTCCACCGTCGAGAGGGTATGGATTTCGATGTTCGGGTGGGTGGCGCACTCGCTCATCTTGGGACCCAGAAGGCACATCGAGCAGTCATTGGTCGGGAAGGTCTTGTCCCACTGGGCCATCTTGCCGCCGATGGACGCGGCATCAGTAACCAGGTGGACCAGGAACCCGGCCTCGGCCGAGTCGAGGGCCGCCTGGATTCCGCCGATACCGCCGCCGACAACCATTACCGCGCCCGTCTTACTCACCTTCAGACCCTCCCTTGCTCACCCTGCTGCTTGCCCTCCCCCTGGCTGCCCTGAGCAGGGCTAAGGATTGTGCTCACAAACGCGAAGCCTGAATCTTCTGAAAACTATGCTCAAAAAAAGAGGCTTTGGTCTATAGCCTGTCGTTTCTGCTAATCCGGCTAATCCGGCCGCTACCGCCGCCTTCGTTCTTCTCCCCGGCACGACCGCCGCGGCCTCCTTCCACCTTCAGCTGCAGACGCTCTCGCGTTCACGCTTAAAGTTTGCCGCCGCGGGCCGGACTCCTTCCCGTGCGCTCCCATCAGTACGCCGGCCCCGTCGGCGGCGGCGCCCAGGCCCCACGGTCCGGCGCCCCGTCCGGCCGCCCGGCCCGCATCGTCATAATCCGCCATCCATCCGCCCGCCGTCGCACTAACCATCATATGAGGGGACATGAACGTCCCGTATCTCCCGCGGTCCCTACAGGGATAGACCCGCCGGGCCGCCGGAGACGTAGAGGGTCTGACCGGTGATATAGGAAGCCTCGTCGCTCGAAAAGAAGGCGACGGCCGCGGCCACGTCCTCCGGCCGCCCCACCCGCCCCAGCGGGACAGTCGCGGCCGCGGCCTGCTTGAGGGCTTCGTAGTCCAGACCGAGACGGTCGGCCAGGGCGCGCGTCATCCGGGTCTCGACGAAACCGGGGGCCACGACGTTCACGGTGACACCGAACCGCCCGAGTTCGACGGCTAAAGTCCTCGCCATCCCCTGCAGGCCCGCCTTGGCCGCCGAGTAGTTGGCCTGACCGCGGTTACCCAGGGCCGAGGTCGAAGAGATGAGCACAATCCTGCCGTACTTCTGCCGGACCATGTACGCCTGGGCGGCCTGCACGCACAGGAAGGCTCCCCGGAGGTGAACCGCGATGACCTCTTCCCAATCGTCGTCCGTCATTTTGTGGATGAGGTTGTCCCGGGTCACCCCGGCGCAGGCGACCAGGATGTCCAGGCGGCCGAACTCGCTCCCCACCGCGGCCGCGGCGGCCTCCACGTCGGACCGCCCGGTGACGTCGCAACCCACGGCGAGAGCCCGGCCGCCCTGCGCCCGGACCTCGGCCGCCACCTCCTCGGCCGGGCCGGGGTCCAGGTCGACGACGCCGACAGCGGCCCCTTCGGCCGCCAACCGCCGGACCACCGCCGCTCCGATGCCCCGTCCCCCGCCGGTCACCAGAGCCACTCGTCCCTCGAATCTCATCGACCGTACCCGCCTCCCTCGCTTCGTCCGCTCGGTCGGGCGCAAGCATCCGGCCGAAAACGTCCCCCGGCGCGGAACAGGCTCCGGGGTTAAGGAGTGAGTCGGTTTATGCCGCGGTGCAGGTAGGTGACCTCTCGTACGTTGCGCACCCCGAGAAGAGCCATCAGCATGCGCGTCAACCCGAACCCGAACCCCCCGTGGGGCGGACAGCCGAACCGGAAGAAATCCAGGTAGTACCTCAGGGGTTCCAGCGACAGCCCCTTCTCCCGAGCCTGCTCGACAAGGATGTCGTAACGGTGCTCCCGTTGCGCCCCCGTGGTGATTTCCAGCCCCTTCCACAGCAGGTCGAAGCTCTTCGTGAGTTCCGGGTGTTCGGGGTTGCGCATGTGGTAGAAAGGACGGACGGAGACGGGGTAGGCCGTCACGAAAACGAACTCGTGGCCGGTCTCGGCCTTGATGTGGGCGTGGAGCTGACGCTCCCCCTCGGGGTCGAGGTCCTCGCCGCTCTCGGGAGGAGGCGTGTACCCGCGTTTGGCCAGGATGGCGCGGGCTTCGGCCATCGTTACCCGCGGGAACGGGACGGTCGGAACCGTGACCTCGACTCCGTAATGCTTCAGGATATCCTCCCCGTGCTTGGCCGCCACCACGCTCAGCACGTGCCGCATCCATCCCTCCAGGAAGCCCATCACGTCCTCTTCGGAGTCGATCCAGGACATCTCCATATCGACGCTGGTGAACTCGGTGTCGTGCCTGGAGGTGAGGGACGGGTTGGCCCGGAAGACCGGACCGATTTCGAAAACGCGGTCGAAACCGGCGGCCATGGCCATCTGCTTGTAGTACTGGGGCGACTGGGCCAGGTAGGCCACGCCGCCGAAGTAATCGAGGCGGAACAGCTCGGCCCCGGATTCGCTGGCCGTGGCCATGAGTTTGGGGGAGTGGATTTCCAGGAAGCCGTGGTCGATCCAGTACTGGCGCATCGCGTGCTCAGCGGTGGTCTGGACCTCGAAGATGAGGCGCGCCGCAGGACGACGGAGGTCGAGGAAGCGCCAATCGAGGCGGAGGTCCAGCGAGGAGTCGGGAGAGATGGGGGGCGGCAGGGCCGGCGCCCGGCTCACGACCTTGAGGTCCTCGAGGACGATCTCCATCCCGTTCAGTTTGACGGCCTCGTTGGCGACGAGCTTGCCGGTCACCTCGACGGCCGACTCGACCGTGAGGGAGGAGACGGCCGCGGTGAGCGGGTCGTTCGGGTCTTTCTCGTGGTAAGCCTGGATAAGGCCGGTGTGGTCGCGGACGATGACGAACTGGGCCCGTTTCTGGTCCCGCACCGTCTGGACCCAACCCTTGACGACAACGGTTCGGCCGACCGCCTGAGGGAGGTCGCGGACGAGAGTACGCTCCATCGGAGAACTCCTTCCGTGTATGCTGCGCGCCTGTTATACTGCCCGCCTGTGCTGCGTGCGTCCGGGCTAACTTTACCATAAGCCGGCGCGCCAGGCACGCCGCGGCCGGCGGCGCCTCCGGCCGAGCCGGCGGCTGGCCGGCCGGGTGGGGCGCACGGCCCGGGTCCGACCAGGCGGCCGGGCCCGGTCCAGGGGCCGGGTCGAACCGGCCGGCCGCTCCCTTAACCGGCCGAGCGCAAAAACCTCTCGAACCTCTCCAGCCCCGTGTCGAAAACCTCCGGCCCTTCGCCGATGCCTATCCGGAAGTGGCCTTCCATCTCGAAGGCCCAGCCCGGTACCAAGAACACCCCCTCGGCCTCCAGCAGACGTCGGCAGAACTCCCGGCTGTCCACCGGGCTCCCGCCCCGAATCCTCGGAAAGGCCAGCAGGCCGGCCCGGGGCGGAAACCAATCGAAACGGTCGGCGTGTTCGGCCATGAACCGGGAAAGGGCGGCCAGGTTGCGGCGGGCCAGGGCGCGGCTCCTCTCCAAGAGCCGCTCCCGGCAGTCGAGGGCCAGGCAGGCCAAGGCGTCACTGAGGCGCGAGCAGGAAATGGAGACATAATCACGGTACCACCAGCACTTCTCGGCAATCTCTCTCGTGGCCGCCACCCACCCGATACGCAGGCCGGCCAGGCCGAGGTTCTTCGAGGTCGTGGAGACGGAAATAGCCCGCGGGCTCAGGGTCCGCGCGTAAGGGGCGACCGCCTGCCCGTCCTCCAAGGTCACGCCGTAATAAGTCTCGTCGCAGAGCACATAGGCCCCGAGGTCCTCGGCCCACCCGAGGATGGTCTTCAGGTCCGTCTCATCGAGGTAGGCGCCGGTCGGGTTGTGGGGGCTGTTGAGGACGATGAGCTTCACTCGTTCGTCGAGCAACCGTCGCAGGGCGGCCAGGTCCGGGCGGAAGCCGTGGGCCGGGTCGAGACTCCAGCGCCGGACCCGGCACCCCATCATCTCGGGGACGGAGTACAGCTGCTGGTAGGCCGGGAACATGGAGACAACCACGTCGCCCGGCTCGAGCAGACTCCGGAAGACAAGGTAGTTGGCTTCGATGGCCCCGCTGGTGACCAGAATCTCATCGGGCTCTACCCCGTAGAGGCCGGCCAGACGCCGGCGCAGTTCCGCCGAGCCGGGGGTTTCGTCGTAGGTCAGGACCAGGTCCTCGAGGCGCCGCCGGACTCCCTGGTCCCCGGCCGACTCGGCCAGGTCCAGCAGCTCCCCCAGGCGGAGCTGCTTGGTGCTGCTCTCGGCCAGATTGTAGGCGACACCCTGCTCGTAGGTGGACATCCAACGCTCGACGCGGAAAGGTATCAACGGTCCGTCTCCTCTCCCATCGCGCTCTCCCGTCCCCGGGGCCGGCCCCGCGCTCCGGGGGCTTGGAACGAGGGACAACATAGACAACATGAGAGAATTCTAATCGGCCTTTCATCGGCCCTTCATGTTCCCCCGCCATACTTGGCCCCGACGCCGGAGTGTTCGAACTCCGGCCGCAGCTACGAAAGGAAGGGGGGAACGAATGTGAGGAAAAGCGCGGTAGCTTTCCTGGCGGTCCTGGTCTTCCTGCTCACCGCCGCCGCTGTCTCGTACGCGCGGTCCGCCGTTCCGGATACCGCCAGCGCGCCCGTCACGTCGGCGGGCTCCGTCGACCAAGGCCGAGTGAGCGACAGTCAAGGGCGGCCGGCCCCCGAAGAGGAGGGTCGGGCGGGCGACCAAGACCAGGTGGAAGAACAGGTCGAAGAACAGGTCGGCGACCAGAACGAAGCGGACGACCCGGCCGGCGGGACCCTCGTCGGCTCCATCGCCGTCCCCGACCCCGAACCGACGGACCTGTCCGGCCTGGCAACCGTGACTCCCGCGCAGGCCCAGGCGGCAGCCCTCACCGTGGACCCGACGGCCACCGTCGTCTCCACGGAGCTCCAGAACGAGGACAGCTACCTGGTCTGGGGCGTCACCCTCAGCACCGGGACCGAAGTGAAAGTCGACGCCGGCAACGGCCAAGTCCTGGGCCGTGATGCGGCCGACCCGGCCGAGAAGGCCCAGGCCGCGGGCGGTGACAAGGAGAAGGACGTCGAGAACGGCAGCGAGAGCACCGGCTCCGAGAGCCCGAACTGAACCGCTCGGGCGCGTCGGGTCCATCGACGGCGGCCCGTCCCGGGACTGTCACCCGGGACGGGCCGCCCGCCGCCGGCCTAAGACCCGGACGCCGACCAGGACGCAGGGAGCCGAAGGGTGAACGTACTCCCCCGACCGGGCGAGCTCTCCGCTACGATGTCGCCGCCGTGACGGCGGGCGATGGCACGCGCAATCGTGAGACCGAGACCGGCCCCCGCTTCGGCTCCTTCCCGCGACCGGGCTCGGTCCACCCGGTAGAAACGGTCGAAAACGCGCGGCAGGTCTTCCGGCGGAATCCCGCACCCGGTATCGGCCACTTCCACCGCGGCTACCGCCTCGGCCGCCGCCTCGCGGCAAGTGACGGTCACCCGTCCCCCACGCGGGGTGAACTTGACGGCATTGTCGATGAGGTTTGTGACGGCCCGCTCCAGCTGAGCGGCGTCCCCGGCGACCCGTGGGTGGTCGGCGGCGCTGAGAGCCAGGGTCACCCCCTTGGCCTCAGCCAGAGGCCGCAGCCGGTCCACGGCGGAGGCCGCCACTTCACTAAGGTCCACCTCGGCCGGCTGTTCCGCGTCCGGTACCGCCCGGCTCTCAGCCCGGGCCAATGCCAACAGGTCCCGGCTGAGGGCGATCAGGCGGTCGACCTCCCGGCCCAGGCCGGTGAGAACGTCCCGGTACTGAGCGGCCGTCCTTTCCCGCCTGAGGGCTACGTCCACGGCTCCCTTGAGGGCGGTCAGGGGTGTCCTGAGCTCGTGCGCGGCGTCCGAGGTGAACTGCCGCTCCCGACGGAAGGCTTCCTCCAGGCGAGCGAGCATCTCGTCGAACGTCCCGGCCAGGCGACCCACCTCGTCCGGAGGCAAGTCCAGGTTGAGGCGTCGTCCCAGAGCGTCGGGGCGCCGCTCGGCCGCCGCAGCGCCTATCTGTCGGGCCTGCCGGGTGATAGCATCGATGGGGCCCAAAGCGCGGCGGGCCAGCCCGGTCCCTCCGGCGGCGGCCAGCCCGACGGCGACAGCCGCCCCGACGGCAAGCAGGCGCGCCAGCTGAGCCCGCGTCGCTTTCACCCCGGCCAGGGACTGGGCCGCCTGGAGGAAGGTCGGTCGACCAGGCGGCTCCTGACCGGTAAGGGGCACCGTGTACACGCGCCAGTCCTCCCCGGCCGCGGTGAGAGTCGCCGACCCCGTGACCGGCGGCGCCTCGGGCAGGCGCCGGAACTCCCCCGTCCCGTCCAAGATGCCGCCCGTTTCCGTCACCAACCGCAGCGCATAGCCGCGGGAGGCCAAAAGGGCCGGGAGAGCGGTGGGTTCCTCCGGGTCACTGAGGCGGAGGATACCGTCCTGGTTCTGAACGTCCAGAGCGGCCTCCGTTGCGACAAGCCGGAGCGACTCGTCCACCTGTGCGATGAGCGACCGAGAAAGGCCCACATACACGAACCCCGAAAACACGGCGACGAGGCCCGCCAGGACTGCGGTGTACCAGAGCGTAAGGCGCAGACGGAGCGGCCAGGCACGCTTGGGTCTCATCGGCTCGGAGGCGCCTCCAGCTTGTAGCCCACGCCCCGCACGGTGCGCAAGAGCTTGGGGTGGAAACCGTCGTCGACTTTCCGCCTGAGGTACCGGATATAAACATCGACAATATTCGATTCCGAGACGAAGTCGTAACCCCAAACGCTTTCGGCAATCTGGGTCCGGCTTAACGTCTGCCCGGCATGCCGGAGGAATAGCTCCAGCAGAGCGAACTCACGCGGGGTCAGGTCGATGGTCCGGCCGGCCCGCTCCACGCGGCGCTTCACCGGGTCCAGGGTGAGGTCCCCCGCCCGCAACACGGTTGGGAACACCAATCCAGGCCGCCGGAGCAGGGCCCGCAGACGAGCCAGGAGTTCAGCGAAAGAAAAAGGCTTGACGAGATAGTCGTCGGCGCCGGCGTCGAGCCCCTCCACGCGCTGCTCCACCTCGCCGCGGGCCGTGAGCATAAGGATGGGAGTCCGCACTCCGCGCCGCCGCAGCTCGGAGCAGACCTCAAGCCCGTTTTTCCGGGGTAGCAGGACATCCAGGACGATCGCGTCGTACGGTGCGGCCAGAGCGTAATCGACAGCCGCCTCCCCGTCGGCCGCGACGTCGACACTGAAGCCTTCCTCAGTCAGACCTTGCCGAAGGAAGGCGGAGATAGCGGGCTCATCCTCCACCACTAGAAGACGCAAGACGCGCCGCCCCCTGCCGCCGGCCCTCCGAGTTGGTTCTCCGAATCTCGAGCGACCCCTGCGGGCCGTGCGAGCGCCCTCCGCAGGGCGCGGGCAGCCGGGAGAGCCCTACGGAGAGAGCGCCACGGGAGGCGGCTTCACGCGCAGCCTCACGGCCGCTTGGGCTCGGGCTCAAGGCCGAGCGAGGCCGCCTGCGCTTTGAGGAGGGCGGCCGAGCGTCGGAAGGCCTCGGCTTCGTCCACGGCGAGCGGTAGCTCGATGACCCGTTCGACCCCGGTTCGGCCGACCACAGCCGGCACGCCCAGGTAAACCCCGGTCACGCCGAGGTAACCGTCGACCAGCGTGGAGACGGACAGGACGCTATGCTCGTCGCGAAGGATGCTCTCGACAATGCGGGCCAGCCCGACGGCGATGGCGTAGTAGGTAGCTTTCTTGCGCTTGATGATCTGGTAAGCCGCATCGCGGACTTTCACGAAGATGTCGCGGTGGGCCGCCTCGTCGTAGTCCGGGCTCGCTTTAAGCCGGATACCGGCGATGTTGGCCAGGCTCCAAACGGGGACCTCGCTGTCCCCGTGTTCGCCCACGATGTAGGCGTGAACGCTGCGCGGGTCGACCCGGTGGCGCTCGCTCAGTAGGAAGCGCAAGCGGGCCGTGTCGAGAATGGTCCCCGAGCCGATGACCCGCGCGGCCGGGAGTCCCGAAAGGCGCCAGGCTGCGTAAGCCAGGATGTCCACGGGATTGGTGGCTACGAGGATGATACTCTCCGGGCAATACCGGGTGACACCCGCGACGACCTCGCGAAGAACGGCGACGTTCCGTGACAGCAGGCTAAGGCGGTCCTCTCCGGGTTTCTGCCCGACCCCGGCCGCCACGCACACGACAGACGCGCCGGAGAGGTCCCGGTAATCTCCGGCGCGGACTTTCACCGGGTGGGCGAACGGAACGGCGTGGCCGAGGTCCATGGCCTCGCCCTCGGCCTTGTCCCGCCGCTTGTCGACAAGGACTATCTCGGAAGCCAGCCCGCGCAGCACCGCCGTGTAGGCGAAGGTCGACCCGACGAAGCCGGCACCCACGACCCCGAGCTTAACCGCCGCCGTATGCACGAACGTCCCCCCGGATGGCCGTCCCGGATGTCCCGCGCCGGGACCCGGCCGGTCACAGGGTAACCGGTGAGAGGGAAACGCATGAGAAACGGCCGCCCCGACCTAAGCCGAGCCGACGGAGACTATACTTTTTCGGCGACACGCCGCGGAGGTGGGACGCGTGAGCCAACGCCGCGGACCGGTCGGGCCGGGAGTTCCGGTCCTCTCGGTCTCCCTTAGGGTCCTGAAACGCCGGACCATGTTCGTCCTGGGACTTATTCTCCTGGCCTACGTCGGTGCCTCGGCCTTGTACCTGCGCTCGTTCCGCCTGGACCGCGAGGCCGACACGGTCATAGTCGCGGTGCAGGCGGAGTTCCGAGACGAGGCCGAACGCCTCGCCAAGGCCTTCGCCGCCGAAACCGGCAAAAGGGTCGAACTCCTGCCACCGCCCGCTTCCGACCCGGCCGCCGTCCTCTCTACCGGAGCGGCCGACTGCATCCTCGCGGACCAGGACTGGGGCGGCCGGCAATCAGCCGCCGTCCCCGCCCCGGGCTGCCCGACCCTCTACGTCCCCACCCTCCTCTCCGTGCGGTTCCCTTCCCCGCACACGGCGGTGAGCCTCCGGGAGGCCCAGGCCATCTGCCGGGAGCTGGCCGCCGGGGAACCGGGACCGTGGCCGGAGGCGGGCCTGGAGGCCATCGGGCTGGCCGACCGGTCGCCCGCCCGCCAGCTTCTTGCCGTCGAGGGTGTCTATCCGACGCTCAAGTCCGTGCTCTCCGGGGACTACCCCCTGTCAAGCCGGCTGCGGCTGTACGTCCGGCGCGGACCTTCCGGGCTCTTCGGGCTGGTCGGGCGGCTGCCGTTTGTCAGGAACCGGCTGCAACCGAACGCGGGCACTCTGCGTGAGTTCAGCCGCTGGCTCGGGACGGCCGGGGCGAGAGCCGCTCTCTACGGCACCGACCGGGAAATCTCTCTGACCGCCGTCGGGGACGTCTGGTTCGCCCGCAACGTCGGCAAGGTTATCGACCAGAACGGGACCGACTATCCTTTCGCCCTGGTCGCCGACCGTCTCCGGGCGGCCGACATCACCTGGTGCGACCTGGAGTCCCCCCTGGGGGTGACGGGTAGCCCCCTTCCCGGCAAGCTTATCTGGTTCCGGGCCAGGCCCGAGACGGTCCAGTGCCTCAAGTCGCCCGGCATAGACGTCGTCTGCCTGGCCAACAACCACATCCTCGATTACGACTCGCCCTGCCTTCTGGAAACCCTGGATACCCTTGAAGCCAACGGCATCGCCTATTGCGGCGCCGGCCGCGACGCGGCGTCGGCCCGCCGGCCGGCCGTCCTCGAGGCGGGCGGACTTAGGGTCGCGTTCCTGGCCTACACCGAGTACGCCGACAGCAGCTTGTACTGGAGCCACGCTTACCCCAGGACTTTCCTGGCCGGCGAGAACCTACCCGGGTGTAATCCCCTGGACCTCGACCTCGTCGCCGAGGACATCGCCGGAGCCAAGGAGGTGGCCGACCTGGTGGTCGTGGGCTACCACTGGGGTCTTGAAGACCGGGCCTATCCCGAGGCCTACCACCCCTGGAACAACCTACCGGAAATCGCCCGCAAGACCATAGACCTCGGCGCCTGCCTGGTTCTGGGCACCCACCCTCACCACATCCAGGGGTTTGAAGTTAGGGACGGTGGCCTCATCGCTTACAGCCTCGGCAATTTCGTCACCGACCAAATCGAGGACGCCCAGCGCGAGGGGATGATCCTCGACGTCGAGCTGGGGCCCTCGGGGGTACTCTCGGCCCGGATAACCCCGGTCTGGTCGGAAGGTTTCCGGCCGACCGTCTTGGAGGGGGAGCGGGCGCGCCGAGTGCTGGAGGAAGTGGAGAGAATCTCCGCCGTCTACCGGCGGCAGTCCTAGGCTCCGGCGGCTCGCTCACTCCGCCCGCACCGGCGGCCGCCTGGCGGCCCAGGGCCGGGCCCGCTCCAGTTGTGCGGCCAGCCGAAACAGGGTGGCCTCGTCCCCGTAGAGGGCCATGAACTGCGTCCCGATGGGGAGCCCCTCCCCGTTCCAGTAGAGCGGGACCGACATGGCCGGGTTGCCCGTAGCGTTGGCCAGCGGAGTGAAGGGGATGTAGGCCGCCGCCCTCAGGAGGGGCGAAATCGGGTTGCCGGGCTCGGGGTCGAACGTCCCCAGAGGAACAGGCGGCTCGGCCAGGGTCGGAGTAAGCCAGACGTCGTAGTCCTCCAGGAACGCCGCAACCTGCCGCGAGACCTCCTGGAGCCGGGTGACGGCCAAAAGGTAGTCCGAGGCCGAGACTCCCTTACCCATCTCATAGAGGGCCCAGGTGAAGGGCTCGAACTGCTCCGGCTGCGGCGTCCGCCCCGTCATCAGGGCCAGGCCGTCGATGGTCCAGGCGTTCCCGGCGGCCCAGATGGTCATGAAAGCCTGGGAGAGGACGTTCCCGTCCAGAGGCGGCGCGGCCTCCTCCACCAGGTGCCCGAGCTCGGCGCAAAGCCGCGCTGCATCCTCGGCCGCGGCGACGCAGTCCGGATGGACGGGGCTCCCGGTGATGGACTGGGTCGTCAGGGCTATCCGCAACCTGCCGGGGTCTGCGCCCACCTCCGCCAGGAACGGCCGCGCCGGGGGTGCAGCGTAATAGGGGTCGCCCGGAGCCGGGCCGGCGGTCGCGTCCAGCAGCGCGGCGCTGTCCCGAACCGAACGGGTGAGCGCGTGCTCAACAACCAGGCCGTTCATTTGGTCCCCGAACAGAGGAGCCAGAGTGATACGGCCGCGTGTCGGCTTCAGACCGAACAGGCCGCACGCGGAGGCCGGGATGCGGATGGAGCCGCCCCCGTCGTTGGCGTGGGCCATAGGCACCATGCCCGAGGCGACGGCGGCGGCCGAACCGCCGCTCGAACCCCCGGTGCTCCGACCGAGGTCCCACGGGTTCCGCGTCGGGCCGAAGGCCGCCGGTTCCGTGGTCGGGAGCAGGCCGAACTCCGGCGCGTTGGTCTTGCCCAGGATGATGAGGCCGGCGCGCTTGAGACGTCGGGTCAGGACCGAATCGCCGAGAGACGGGATGCCCTTCATGAAAGCGCTGCCCATGGCTTGCGGGACCCCTTCGTAGGTCGCCCCGAGGTCCTTCATAAGGATGGGGACGCCGCGGAAGGGTCCGTCGGGTAACGGTCCGGCGGCCGCCTTGCGGGCCAGGTCGTACATCGGCGTGATGACGGCGTTCAGGCGCGGGTTGAGCTCCTCGATGCGACTGATGGCGGCCTCGACGAGCTCCAACGGCGTCACTTCGCCCCGGCGCACCAGTTCCGCCTGCGCGGTCGCGTCCAGCCAGGCCAAGCCCGCCGGGCCTGTCGGGGCCGCGGAACCTTCCGGTGAACGCTGGGTCACCGAAACATACCTCCTTCCGTCTTTAGGCAAGCCTCGGCGGCACCGACCGCGGTCCGGGCGTCCGCGATGGCCCGCCGGGCGTCCTTTGCACCGTACTCGGCCGTGGGGACCAGGTCCACGTCCCCGTGCAGCGCGAACTCGCTTTCCTTACGCAGCCACTTGGAAATGCGGGCGAGCTCGTCGGCCAGAGCGGAAACCGCGGGTGGGAGCTCCTGCCGGTACTCGAGAAGCACGGGACCCACGTCGTGGACCTCACGGCCTCCTGAGCCTCACGGAACCGGCTTGTGCCATTGGTTTCCACCCAGCCTATACTATCACAGCCGCCGGGCCGCCGGTCGGCCACAGCTGCCGCCGCCGAGCGCCGGGCCGCCGTACGGACGCCGGAAACGGTTGCGGAGAGGACGTGGGACTAGGGCCGCTCGAAGCCAACGAGCTCCAGGATACCCAGCAACACTGGCCGCGGCCTTTCGGGCCGCAGACCGGCCTGCTCGAGAAGAACCCGGACGCCCGGCTGAGTGATAGTCCAGGCCTCGGGCCCCTCGAGGGCGCCCAGAGCGAGACGGACCAGCCTCCGCTGAAGCGGCGGACCGCCCGCCGCGAAATCGAGGACCAGGCCCCGCCCGCCGGGCCGGAGCACCCGCCCCACCTCCCGCAGGGCCGGGAGACGGGCGGCCGGGGCGATTTCGTGCAGGCCGAGAAAGACGGTCGCGCAGTCGAAGCGGCCGTCCGGCAGCGGCAAAGAGTCGGCCTCGGCTCTGACGTAGGCTATCTTCGCGGCGGCGGGCCGCCGGCCGCCTTCCGCGCGGGCCCGCCAGGCCGCCTCCCGGCGCCGGGCCTGGGCCAGCATCGCCGGTGAGGCGTCGACAGCCGTCACCTCACCCAGCGGGCCGATGCAGCGAGCCAGCTCGCGCGCCACAAGACCCGTCCCACAGCACAGGTCCAGGGCCCGCGCGGTAGGACCAGGGTTAAGTCGGGCCACTTCCCCGGCCAAAAGCGGGCGGTACCGACCAAGGGTCACCAGGCCCACGAAGGGTTCGTAGAGCCGCGCCGTGCGGTCGTCGTACGATACGCTGCCGTCGCGGTCGACGCGGTCAGAATCACTCTCGTGCATGACCACTGCACTTCGCGGCTCGCGGCCGGGCACCTTCCCTCACCCCGCTCGACCAATGTTCCCAGTCCCGCCACCCGTATGACACACCCCGGACACACACGCTGGGTAGGATTACCGTCAAGACTGGAAAGGCGGGTCGATTCCGGGTCGATTCCGCTTCCAGGACCGGGCCGGGCCGGCGCCGCGCCGGGTCCGGCTGGGCGGGGGTAGGGAAGCGTGAAGGAATTCCTTAAAGGGGTAAAAGGCCGGCGAACGCTCGTCATCGTCGTGGCGGTCCTCGTCCTTGGCTCCGGAGCCTTTCTGGCCGTGCGAAGTCTCGGGGTTTCCGCCCGACACTCCCCCTCAGCTCAGCTCTCCTTCTCCACGGCCAGGGTGCGACGCGGGTCCATTACGGTCACCGTGACCGGAACAGGCACCCTGGCCCCTAAGACCAAGCAGAGTTGTACCGTTTCGGCCGGCGGCAAGGTCGTTTCGGTCGCCGTCCTTCCCGGTCAGCGGGTCAAGGCCGGCGAAGTTCTAATGGTCCTCACCAACCAGAGCCTTTCCAACCAACTCACCCAGGCGCGTCTCAACCTTCGCCAGGCCCAGATGGACCTCGACGCCCTGACCAAGCCGGGCGCCTCAAGCGCCACCGAGGCCGATGTGGCCGCGGCCCAGGCCGCCGTCCTGCAGGCCCGCCTGCAGGTGGAGCAGGCGAAAGACAACGTGGACGGACTCACCGTGAAGGCTCCCTTCGACGGGCTGGTCTCCGGTCTCACCGTGAGGCCCGGGGACAAGGTGGCGGCCGGGACGACGCTCTGCACTGTCGTGACCCCCGACAGCCTCAAAGCCACCCTCGCGGTGAACGAAGACGACGTCAAGCTGCTTTCCGTCGGCCAGCAGCTCGTGCTGACCGTGTCCCCTCTCATCCGCGACCTCAAGGGGCACATTGTCGCCATAAGCCTCGAGCCGACGACCGGCTCGACAAGCCAGGTGACCTATCAGGTGACGGTGCAGCTTGACGAAACCGACCCTCAGGTCCGCGGAGGCATGACGGTGACGACGACCGTTCCGGGACCGGGCCCATGGTCGGAGCCGCTCACCCTGAAGGGTACGCTCGCCTACGAACAAACCCGGGCCATGGTGACGGCGACCGGGGGAACCGTGGTCTCGGTCAACGCCGCCGACGGCGATAGCGTGAAGAGCGGCGAGGTGCTGCTCACCCTCGAGAGCGAACAGGCCCAAGTGGCCCTGGCCAACGCCGAGGCCGGCCTCGCGGCCGCCGAGCAGCGGTTGGCTCAGCTGACCAACCCCGGGCCTTCGGTCTATCCCGAGAGCCAGATTGAAAAGGCGAAGATGCAGGTCGAGCAGGCCCAGCTCAACGTCGAGAACCTGGAGAGACAGTACAACGAACTCACCGTCACCGCCGCCATCGACGGGACGGTGACAGATGTCGCGTACGGTGTGGGCGACCAGGTGCCCCCCAACGGGGCCGTGGCGACGGTGGCCGACCTCTCCAAGGTGGAGGCCGTGGTTTCCATCGACGAGCTTCAGGTCGCGCAACTGAGCCCGGGGCAAACGGCCGAGGTGACCCTGGACGCCCTACCCGGACGGACGTTCACGGGGACCCTCGAAAGCGTGGCCCTCGAGGGCTCGGTCAGCGACGGCGTCACCAGCTACCAGGCACGCGTCCTGCTGGACGGCAGCGACCAGATGAGGGTGGGGATGTCTTGCTCGGTCTCCATTCAGGTGGCCAGACACGATAACGTTCTGCTGGTCCCGGTCGAGGCCGTCTACGGCTCCGGCGACAAGGCGACGGTGCAGGTCGTCGTCAACGGCAAGCCGGAGCTGCGGCAGGTCGTGGCCGGGCTGAGCAACGATACCTACACCGAGATTGTGAAAGGCCTGTCCGAGGGTGAGACCGTCGTCACCGGCAGCCTGAGCCAGAGTTCCGGCAACATGTTCATGCCCGGCATACCGGGAGGGGGAGTCCGGGTACCGGGCGCGGGCGGCGGATACGGGCCGGGACGGAACACCCAACCCACCGAGGGCGGCGGTCGCTGATGGGCGCCGGAATCCTCATCGAGCTCCGGGGGATTGTCAAGACCTACGGTCAGGCCGGGCTGGCGGTCCCGGCTTTGCGGGGAGTCGACCTCCGGGTGGCCGAGGGCGAGCTCTTGAGCCTCATGGGACCTTCCGGGTCCGGAAAGTCGACGCTCCTCAACATCGTGGGTTGCCTCGACCGTCCTTCCCAGGGCGTCTACCTTTTCGAGGGTCGGGACGTCTCCAGTCTCAGCTCCAATGAGCTGGCCGAGACACGTAACCGAAAGATGGGCTTCGTGTTCCAGAACTTCAACCTCCTGCCGCGGTCCACGGCCCTGGCCAACGTGGAACTGCCGCTCATCTACCGCGGCCTCGGACCGGCCCGGCGCCAGAAGATGGCCCGCGAGGCGCTGGCCGTGGTCGGCATGAGCCATCGCCTGCACCACCGGCCCTCCCAGCTTTCGGGCGGCGAGCAGCAACGCGTGGCCATCGCCCGGGCTTTGGCCGGTAATCCGAAACTCATCCTCGCCGATGAGCCGACCGGGAACCTCGATACCCGGACCGGCGAGGAAATCATGAGTATCTTTCAGAGAATCAACGCCGAGCTGGGGGTCACGGTGCTCCAGGTGACGCACGACCCCCAGCGAAGCCGCCAGACCAGACGCATCGTGCAGTTGCGGGACGGGCAAATCGTGGGGGACGCTCCGGTGCCGGACGAACTATTCGTCCGGGCCGGCGGCGCTCTCCCCGCGGCGGCGGGGGGAAGCACGCGGTGAACCTCCTGGAAAGCCTGCTCTTGGCCCTGGACGCCCTCCGGGCCAACAAGATGCGGAGCTTTCTGACCATGCTCGGGGTCATCATCGGCGTCGGAGCCGTCATCGGCCTCGTGTCGGTCGGAACCGGAGCCACGCACAAAGTGACGGCCCAGGTCGAGTCGCTCGGTTCGAATGTAATCATGGTGACCCCCAGCGGCGGGCGCGGGCGGGACCTGCGGGCCGAGGACGCCGCCATGCTCGCCGACCGCGTGCCGGGTGTGGCCGAGGCCGTCCCGGTGACCAACCAGTCCGCCCTCGTGGTATGGATGGGGCACTCCACGCAGACCCGGGTGACGGGAACGAACGAAGCTCTCCCGGCGGTGGACCGGAGCACCGTCGCCGCGGGGCGCTTTCTATCCAGTCAGGACGTCAGCTACCGGCGGCAAGTGGCCGTTCTCGGCTCGACGACCAAGGAGGACCTTTTCGGCCTGCGGGATGCCGTCGGGGAGACCGTCAGAATCAATGGTTATCCGTTTACCGTCATTGGTGTCCTGGCTAAACAGGGCGAGGGCGGACTATTCTCCTCGAACTCCGACGACCGGGTCATCATCCCGTTCTCGACGGCCGAGAGGGTCTTCGGCTCGACGCGCATCGGCAACATCTATGTCCTGACCGCTCCCGGGACCAGCGTGGACCTGACCGTCAACCACATCAAGCGCATTTTCGAGTTGCGCTTCAACAGCGACCAGGCCGTCACGGTCTACAGCCAGCAGCAAATCCTGGCCACGGTCAGCAGCATCACCGGCACGCTCACGGCTCTTTTGGGGGCGATAGCGGGCGTGTCACTTCTCGTCGGCGGCATCGGCATCATGAACATCATGCTGGTCTCGGTCACGGAACGGACGCGCGAAATCGGCGTGCGGAAGGCGGTAGGCGCGAAGAACAGACAGATTCTAGCCCAGTTCCTGGTCGAATCGACGCTTACCAGCGTCATAGGCGGGCTCATAGGTATCGCGCTGGGGGAGGTCGGCTCGCAGGTCATGTCGCGAGTCGGAGGTATCCCGTCCATCGTCACCTGGCAGTGGGTCCTGCTCGCCTTCGGCTTCGCCGCGGCCGTCGGCCTGTTCTTCGGCATCTATCCGGCCATGCGGGCGGCCCGCCTCGACCCGATCGAGGCCCTAAGACACGACTAGCGGTCTTAGAGATGGCCCGCGACCCGCTGTGACACCGGCCGAGCCGGCCCGGCCGGCATATCAAACCAGGTAGCGGTCGACGATTAGCCCGATGAAAGTGTCGAAGCCCCCCAAATCGTGCTGGAGTATCTCGTACACGTCGCCGACTTCAATCTTTCCGTAGAGGTGCACGGCTCTGTTTCGGAACCGGACCATGGACCTGACCTTGCCCAAGAACTCAGGCGTACCGCGGCATGGAACTCCGCCGACCGGTCCGTGAAGAGGCTGCGCGGGGTGCGACCAAGACCACTATTCGGGCGGCTTATCCGGATAGAACAGCACGGCCATATCAACGTCGCTCAGAGCCGACTGATGGGCCGTCCCGTAGGAGCCATAAAGATAAGTGGCCAGCACGTCGCTCCGCGACTCCAGGTAGCGAACCAGGGCCCCCATATGAGGTCCGATATCCGCCTTGTCCGGGTGCTTCTTCGACCTAACCATACCCAGCCTATACCATCCCCGTTCTCAAGGTTATCATCGGCCCGAGGGCCCGGCAACCGCGCCCGCCGAGCCGATGCAGGAATCCGCGCTCGTTTTCTGAAAAGTCTCCGGTCGGTTCGAAGTTCAAAGCCAAGGCCACCCCGTTCAAAGCCAAGGCGCACCCCGGAGGTGTTTCCCGGTGAAGACCACCCTTCACGGCGGCGACCTGGCGGCCGCAGTCCTTCGGGCCGAGGGCGTAACCTGCGTGTTCGGCCTTTCCGGAGGTCATGTCGCCCCCATTTTCGACGGCCTCCTGACCGCGGGCATCCGCCTGATTGACACCCGCCACGAAGAAGCCGCGGTGATGATGGCGGAGGGTTGGGCCCGCTATACCGGCCGACCGGGCGTGGCCGTGGTCACGGCCGGCCCGGGCGTGGTGAACGCCTTCCCGGGAGTGGCGGTCGCCTGGCAGACCCGGGCTCCGGTGGTCGTCATCGCCGGCAGGGCGAGCATCGCCCGCCGCGACCTGGGAGCTATGCAGGACGTGGACCAGGTCGAGCTCATGCGCCCGGTGACCAAGTGGGCCCGGACGGTCCTTCGGACCGAGCGCATCCCCGACTACCTCGGCGCGGCCTTCCGCCAGGCCGTCAGCGGACGGCCGGGCCCCGTATTCCTCGACATCCCGGAGGACGTCGTCTCCCGCGAGGTCGCCGCCGCGGACCTGTCACCGCGCATCCATTCGGCCACCATCGAGGAGACGTCGGCCGGCAAGGCCGAACTCCCCCGGGAGTCCCAGGACTACCGTTCGAGCGCGCGGCCCGGCGCCGACCGGGACGACGTGCGGCGGGCGGCCGAGCTCATTGCCGGGTCCAAGCGCCCCGTCATCGTGGCCGGCAGCGGGGTGTGGTGGTCGGGGGCCTGCGCGGACCTGGTCGCTTTCGCCGAGCGCACCGGAATCCCGGTCTACACCCGGACCATGGCGCGAGGGGCGGTCCCCGACGACCACCCGCTCGGGGCCGGCTTTTTCCCGGCCGGGCTGATGCAGGCCGACCTCGCCCTTATCCTGGGCACCCGCTACGATTGGACCATCGGCTACGGGAGACCGCCTCTCTTTCCACCCGACCTCAAGGTTATCCAGGTGGACATCGAGCCCGAGGAAATCGGCCGCAATCGGCGGGCCGACGTCGGTCTGCCGGGCGACGTGAAGGTCGTCCTCCGGCAACTCCAGGACGCCCTCGCTGAACTGGGCGACCCCAGGGCCGACCCGGCCTGGGCCGCCGCCCTCAAAGAGATGCGGGAGTCGTTCCGACAGATGCTCGGGGCGGGGGCGGGGGCCGGGACCGGCGGCTCCAGCGGACCCATCCACCCCGCCCTCCTGGTCCAGGAGGTGCGAGCGAACCTGCCGCGCGAGACGGCTATAGTCCTGGACGGCGGCGACATCGCCGGTTTCGCCATGACCACAATGGACGCCTACGGACCGGGGTCGTGCACGTGGGTCGGCGGCTTCGGTCACCTGGGGGTCGGCATCCCCTACGCCATCGCCGCCAAACTGGCCCAACCGGAGCGCCCGGTGGTGGTTCTCACCGGTGACGGCTCCTTCGGGCTGGGGGCCATGGAATTCGATACCGCGGTGCGTCACATGGTCCCCATCGTCTCGGTCATCGCCAACGACACGGCGTGGGGCCAGGTGAGGCACGGCCAGGAGGCGGCTTTCGGTCCGGACCGCACCCCGGGCACGGGCCTGGGCTGGCGGAGCTACGAGAAAGTGGTCCAGGCCCTGGGCGGCTACGGCGAGTGCGTCGAGCGACTCGACGAGGTCGGCCCCGCCCTTCGACGGGCCTTCGCTTCCGGTCTGCCGGCCTGCCTTAATGTCCCGACCGACCCCACGGCCGTCTTCCGGGGCATGACGGCGATGTGGCCAATCACGTAGAGCGGGCTATCACACGGACACATGCCGGCGCCGGGCCGGCGGGGTGCCCACTGAAGCGGGGCAGGGTGAGCGCCAGGGCCAACCCAGGGCGCGAGCCGGCAACCGGCCGGCGAAGACCCACAGGCATCCGGCAGGACGCTGGTCCACTCGCCGCCGTGAATGCTGATTACCAACATCTTCTCCCACAGGGCACGCCGCACCCACACCCAGCCTGCCAGGCCTCGGTTGATAGACCAAACCTTTCACAGCAACGCGAGGCAGGAAATCAAAGAAACGCCCGAAACCCGTTTTGTCCGAACTGTCCACGCAAAAGGCTTCTCAAAGCGCAGGATTGCCGAGGTCCGGGGCGGTGCGCCGGGAAGAAGTGCCCGGCTTCTTGTCGGTCCTCGCCGGCATCCGGGAGGAACTCCTCAGCCTCAGAGGCCGCATCCCGCCGGAAGCGCACGCCTTCCGGTCCCTGCCAGGGCGGATGACCATTGGGGAGCAACTACGGCACGTCGCCGGGTGCGATCACTGGTACCTTACCCGGCTGTGGGATGATCTCCCGCGCCTGCCCCGCGCGAACGGGGTTTGGCACAAGCTCGAGCTTGAGCGCCGGCGGGCCTTGGACAAGCTCGGTAACCTCAGCGACGCCGAACTCGCCCTCGAACGGAAGAAAGACCACCAGGTCTGGACTGCCCGCAAGCTCTTCCGGCGCTTCGCCTACCACGAGCGGTTCCATCACGACACGATCGAGCGGGATCTGGCCCTCTTTTTCCAGGCGCAGGGCTAGACCGGCGGTGGCGAAGGCCGGCCTCGCGCCCGGACGCGAGACCGAGTCCAGCCCGGGCGGAGGCCAACGGTACCGTCGCGGGCATGAGTCTGGTCAGGGTGTGGCAGCCGGGTTCGACCACTATGGGAATCATTAACCAGATTAACCTGCTTCTACGATCCTTCTACGGCACTCCTCATCAACCTCATCGACCCGTTTCATGCTCTCCCTCGGTTCGGCCCGGAGCGGGGCATCCCCGCACCTCCTCAAGACCGCGTCGCTGGATTGTATCGCACCAGGCCCTGGCAGCTCAGTCCCCTCTCCTGAAGAAGCAGCCATCGCGCGGAGCCCGCCGAAGCTCCGTGTTGGTACGGCTGCCGCAGGGGAATCCGGCGGCAGGTGATGAATATGAATAGACAACATGGGGTGCTTTAACCCAGAGCTACCCCAGAAGGTCACCGGACGGGGGGCCCTATGAGCACTGTCTCCCGAGTCTTTACGCGATGTGTGCAGGCCATTGCCGAAGGCAGGCTCATTGAACGAGTCAGCACCACGGACAAGGAGTTCCACTTTCAAAACTGGTTCAAGGCAAGGCTAGTGGAACTTTCATTGGCCTTCGATGTCGGCGGCCGCAACAGCTACCCAGACTTCCATATGGTAGCCACGACCGAGGGCTATGAGCTCAAAGGCCTAGCGTATCCCGGACGCGACGCGAGCTTTGACAGCAACAGTCAACTCCCGTCTGGCTGGCACAACGGTCGGACGATTTATTACGTGTTTGGAAGGTACCCGAAGGATCCCGACGGAAACAGTTACCCAGTGATTGATCTGGTCATGTGCCACGGAGACCTGCTAAACGCGGACCACGATTACGTCCACGTGAATCGTAACGTAAAGGGTTTCGGGAGCTACGGGGATATCCTCATACGGGATCGAAAGATGTACGTTGTACCGACTCCATACCGGTTAATGGACGGCGTCGCCCACCACCAAACGCTGATTCTCCCCGATGGCGTTGACCCCGGCCATGATTTCGTTGAAGTCGGGTTCTTGCGCCGCAGGGAGGCTAGCGAGATTCTGGTCGGGTACTCGTTCGACCTTCAGACACATGAAATGGGGGCTAGCGCCATGCCCAACCCCGATGCGGGCCGTGAGCACTGCTTTAGAGCATGGCGCCTGAAAGGGTCACCGACCACGAGTGTCCAAATGAGGAGCACTCTCGAGCCGTGGACCGATGGCGGGGACGAAGGTACCGATGAAAACTAAGCGTCTGATAGAATCGGACTCATTCCCGTTCGAATTCCTTTCTGCCTTGGCCGAGAAGGAGAGCTGGCGCAAGGAAGTACATCGGCCTCTTAGCTACCTCCATAAATGGTGGGCCAAGCGCCTTGGCTCTGTGTTTCGCGGTATTGTCCTCGGTTGTGCCTTGACCGAGGACGATGACCTGGAAGAAGAATTCTACCGGCAGCAAAACCTATCCTTAATCGTGCTGGATCCCTTTATGGGTTCTGGAACCACGGTATACGAGTGTCACAAGTTGGGCTGTACTGCCCTCGGACGTGATATAAATCCTGTTGCAGTCGAGGCCGTGAAGACCGCGCTGGGTCCGATGGATCGAGCCAGTCTTCAGGCGGCCTTCGAAAAACTCTCTACGGGCGTCGGCGAAAAACTGCTAGCCCTGTATCGGTCAGTAGACTCTCGCGGTCGCGTGTGTGACGTGCTGTACTACTTCTGGGTGATGCAGGCCACCTGCCCGTCGTGCCATCGGACAAACGACCTATTCCCATCGTGGATCATTGCGAGGTACGCCTATCCCGCTCGGCGCCCCGAGGTTCAACTACTATGTCCTTCTTGCGGGCTTGTCTTCCCCGGCCTCGATGATAAGAAATATGCCTCATGCCCATCTTGCGGGCATACGTTCGACCCCAAACTTGGAACTGCTCGTGGAGCCACCGCAACATGCAGCCATTGCGGCCGAACGTACCCAATCATCGGTAACGTTGGTCAACAAGGCCCGCCCAAGTACCGCCTATACGCAAAACTGGTCTTAACTCAAGACGGGAGAAAGGAGTACTTGGCTGTAACCTCTGATGACCTGGCGGCCTATGAAGCCCAGAGGCAGCTGCTGGCGCATGAGGTCGGAAGGGGCGCCATTCAGTTACCGAATCTGATGCTTACGGAGGGTCATAACACTAGACAGGCCTTGAACTACGGTTTCAGGTCCTGGCGTGACTTTTTCAATGACAGACAGCTTCTAGCGCTTGGTTGGCTTCACAAGGGCATACGGGAGCTTCCGGACCAGCAAGCCCGCGCCGTGCTGCTTACGCTGTTCTCGGGTATCCTCGAATTCAATAACATGTTCGCCTCTTACAAAGGGGAAGGAACTGGTGCCGTCAGGCACATGTTCTCGCACCATATTCTCAAGCCTGAGCGAACTCCAATCGAAGCCAATGTGTGGGGTACGTCAGAAAGCTCCGGGTCCTTCTCTGGAATGTTCAAGGCCCGCCTGCTGCGAGCCATCGATTACCGGCAAGCACCGCGCGAAATACGCCTCGGGGTTAGCCGTGGAATTGTTGCGTCATCACCATTTGAAGGCCGCGTCCAGTCCAGTTGGCCCACCGATGGCTCTGTATCGGAACGAGGAGTGTACCTCTCCTGCGGTGACTCGTCCAGGCTGGAGCTGCCGGACCGTTATGTGGATGCAGTAGTCACCGATCCACCGTTCTTCGACAACGTTCACTATTCCGAGCTCGCTGATTTCTTCTATGCGTGGCAACAGCTGGATCACCAAATGGTCAATTCTACCCCGTTAACGACAAGAACAGCGGCCGAGGTCCAAGACACCGATCCGCAGCGGTTCGAGGAGAAACTTAGGCGGGTCTTCGCTGAGTGTCACCGCGTGATGAAAGATGAGGGCTTGCTGGTGTTTACTTTCCATCATTCCCGCGACGAAGCCTGGGAAGCTGTGGCACGTTCCATCCTCAAGGCGGGGTTCGTTGTTGTAAACGCACACCCAGTCAAGTCGGAAATGTCGGTGGCAGTCCCTAAAGCCCAGGCTAAAGATCCTATCCAAGTGGATACCATCATCGTATGCCGCAAAGCCGCCTTCCACGTCCGGCAGCCAGACGAGTTCAATCGCGTGCTCCTTGCCGCCCGCGACAAAGCCCGTCGCTTGCAGGACCGCGGATTCTCGCTGTCTCGCAATGACCAAAAGGTTATCCTCGCCGGACAGCTACTTACAGCTGTCAGGTCCCCGGATGAAGTTCCTCTCGTCATGAGCCGAATGGCTACAGAAGCTTTTGACCTAGAAATCCAGCCTGCAACATCGCCTCAGAGACAGGCTGCAGAGAGTGACCAGTTGGCCCTGTTTTGACCCCACCGGAAAACAGATGTTAAAGCGAGCGTAGTCCGCCGAAAGGACGTAACAGCGACCCCGCACCACGTGATGCCAAGCTCCGGATGGCGGGTTCCGCAGGCTCGCTTCACGCTTGCCTGTGACTGGTCGCTACCTACGCCACCCTCGGCCTCGGCAGAAGCCCCGCCTTCTCCACTATCTCCGGCACGATGGGCTCCCAGGCGATGGCCATGATGTGCACCCCGGCCACGCCCTTGATCTCCTTGAGGGCCTGGATCATCTCCACGGCGATGTTGACACCCTCGGCCTTCTTGTCCGGTGCCCAATCTGCATGACGGGCTCGCCCCCGGCCGCCTTGACGTGGACCGCCGCCGCCATGGAGCAGAGGCGCACGATGGCCGTCTGGTTGTCCGTCAGGTTCTGCCCGTCCGACACGTCCTTGAGGACGCACGTTCGAGCACGTCGGGGCCCCCCCGTCGCCCGCTGTCGCAACTTGCGGTCACCTACCAGAAGGGTCCCGTGCCTACACCAAGAAGGTATGTCATGCACCCATGTCCACCCATGCATGGCACATGCGCCCAGAGTAGGTGAGAGGGGTGCGGGAAAACCGTTGGAACGCGGAGGGAGGAAGTCGAGCTTGGAGAAGCCGACCCTGAGGCGGCTGACGGCCATGCTTGGAGTCGTCTTGTGTCTCTTGCCGACCGCCGTGTTGGCACAATCACTATCCGTCAATCCTGAAAGGGTGGCCGCGCTGCTCCGAAATGACCTCGGGCTCTGGGCCGGTTGTTTGGCCGTTCGGGAAACTGCCTTCTCTCAGATGTCCCCATTCGAGGAGCATGCAGCCAGGCAATTCGTCACGATTCTGAATGCCACCGCGGGGCGAAGAAGCCGAAATCTGGCACACCGATTATCACCAACACTCCTCCGCCTCGTACTACCTCTGGTACTGCACCGATGGGGATGTGAAAGGTGAAGTGACTCGCTGGTTCATGGGGACGTACATGGCAACGGGCTACAAGTTTGACCATCGAACCTACTGGGAACAGCGCTACGCATGCTACTGCGATCTCTGCAACCAGGCGGCGGCCCAATGATGAACGAGGTAGAGCACGCGCAAAGTGGCGTGGCACGGATATCGGCCCATAACCGATTCGTAATCGCCTTTGCCACTGCGGCGCTGGTCGCGCTGGCCGTCGGTCTGCCCCTGGCATACCAAGGCGTAATGGCCGCCCCCTATCACAAGGGTTTCATCGCCTGCACTGTCGGCCGTACAACGTGTGTTCCCATTACCTTCTACGACTACGGCAAGTGGCCTTGGTTCGACACGTCTGGACGCATCGAGGCGGTCTGGCTCGATGACGCGGATCTGACCGTCGCTTCCTTCAGAGTCGAGCTGGTAGGCCAGGGTCTCAACAGGCAGCACTTGCTCCTGAAGCTCGAGGTTGTTCCGCTCACCCCGGGAACGCACTCACTCGCGGCTCTGAATCTCCGCCAGCGAGGGCGGACTACAGCAATCCCCGTCGGCTCAATAATGTTCGATGCGCGCACGGGGCCGGAAGGAAGCCTTCCCTTAGCGGAAATGAGCGAGTGGTTCACATGGGCCTGGCGTCCGCCGCAAGGGAGTGACAAGTCCGGGTTTGGGCTCATATCCCAGCTTAAGGAACCCGTAAAAGTCCGTGTCGTGAATGACGGACTTCCCGAAGGAGTTACCCTGGCGGCACTTCCCGAAGGAGTTACCGTGGCAGCACCAGAGACAGAGTTCGGACCACAGGAGCAAGTCCTCATGACCTTTATTCTGACTCTGACTAACCCACCGGGTCGCGCGCCTGCCAGACACGTGGTCCTTGTCCGACCCTGGCTGGAGGTGACGCGCTCGTCGGGGCCGACCCTGCTGCAGCCGGGGCCGATGCTCGCCATGGAGGGTACGGGCGGATTCTAGGCACAACGCAAAGCGCGCGGGGGAAACCACAACGCCAGCCCCGCAGGGGCAACCCCGCCCGCCTCCTGAGCCTGTAGGTCTCTAACCCTCCGACCTCCCTGCCTACGCCACCCTCGGCCTCGGCAGAAGCCCCGCCTTCTCCACTATCTCCGGCACGATGGACTCCCAGGCGATGGCCATGATGTGCACCCCGGCCACGCCCTTGATTTCCTTGAGGGCCTGGATCATCTCGACGGCGATGTTGACGCCCTCGGCCTTCTTGTCCGCGGCCCCCTCCATCCGCCGGATGAGCTCGTCCGGCACCCGCATGCCCGGCACCGTCTGCATGTACTTCAGGGCCTTGTCGCTCTTGGCCGGGGTGATGCCCGCCAGGATGAAGACCTTCTCGTCCAGACCCTCGTCCCGCACCATCTTCATGAACTCTTCGAACCGCTTGAGGTCGAAGATGCACTGCGTCTGGACGAACTCCGCCCCCGCCTTGACCTTCTTCGCCAGCCGCCGCACCCGGAACTCGAAGGGGTCGGCGAACGGGTTGGCCGCGCAGCCCACGAAAAACCGCGGCTCGTCGCTCTTTATCTCCTCGCCGCACTGGAACTTCTTCTCGTCCCGCATCTGCCGCACTATCTGGATCATCTGGATGGAGTCGATGTCGTGGACGTTCTTCGACTGCGGGTGGTTCCCGAAGCTCTGGTGGTCGCCGCCCAGGCAGAGCAGGTTCCGAATGCCCAGGCTGTAGGCGCCGAGCAGGTCCGATTGGATGGCGATGCGGTTTCGGTCGCGGGCCGTCATCTGCATGACGGGCTCGCCGCCGGCCGCCTTGACGTGGACCGCCGCCGCCATGGAGCAGAGGCGCACGATGGCCGTCTGGTTGTCGGTCAGGTTCTGGGCGTCGGACACGTCTTTCAGCACCGAAGCGTGCTCGCGGATTTTATCGCTCTTGGCGCTCTGCGGTGGCCCGATCTCACAGGTCACCGCGAAGTGGCCCTCCCGCAGCACCCGCTCCAGCTTCGATTCGGTCACGACCTCGCCCCGTTTTTCCCGCACAGGGGCCGGACCCCCGGCCGCCGCCCGGGCCGTCTCCGTCGCCGCCGCTGCCGCCGCGGTCATTCGATCATCGCCTCCTCCTTGACGAACTTCCTCGGCCCGCCGTCGCGAGCGGTCCGCCAGTCCTTCGGCGGTTGGATGACGTCGAGGAGGTCGAGCTTGCCGAGCCCCTTGAGCCGGTCGTAGATGAGCTGCCAGGCGCACTTGATGTCCTTGTTGACCTCGCAGTGCCCGTCCTGGCTCCCGCCGCAGGGGCCGTTCAGAATGCTCTTGGAGCAGCGGATTATCGGGCAGATGCCCCCCGTCAGGTGGAGGATGCAGTTGCCGCAGAAGCCGCAGCGCTCCTCCCACACCCCGGCCTTGATGGTGCCCCCGCCGAAGCTCGTGTTGAGCCCGGGCACGACCCACTTGTCCGGGTAGGCCTCGGCGATGAACTGGACCCCGACGCCGCAGCCGAGCGAGAGGAC
>Ga0315298_1002720_pt1 | contig 29301 bp, 33 predicted proteins | sample WHS_1_MG_FD_203077 | JGI IMG/M metagenome (GOLD analysis project Ga0315298, IMG submission 203077) | Extremophilic microbial mat communities from Washburn Hot Springs, YNP, Wyoming, USA - WHS_1_MG | ecosystem: Environmental > Aquatic > Thermal springs > Hot (42-90C) | place: USA: Wyoming... | reverse complement strand
TAACAGCCGGTTGCTCTACCAACTGAGCTACACCCCAATCGACCATTATGGAGAAGGCAAAAGGTGACTGGTTTCAACTTTGATGTCATTTAAGGCACCGATATTATCATGACTTAGCAAGTATGAAAGTCCAACTCTCAAATTCTCCAACCTATCGATTATACTCTTCAACACCTTTATATTTTTCTCAGTCGCTGGCACATAAGCTGTTTCTTTGTTGTCAGATCCTTGGACCATGATATCTGAGATGTATTTAAACGTATTTTCAGTAATTTTTTGAGGCTTTGGAAATAGTATAATAGCTCCATTAGTATTTACTGTAACAGGTTCACCTGTTCTTGGATGAATAGCTCTTTTAAGATTTACAACATGAATATTCATGTTTCCTGCGATGAGATCTCCAAATTTGCGTTCATTTCTTGAAGAATTCAAATGATCGATTGTGGTTCCTGAAACTGTAATTTCAAGCCAATCTTCCCATTCTACATCAGTTATAATTTTAGCATTCTCTTCAAGAATATCGAATGTTCTTTCATATAATCTATTAATATCTGTATCGTGAATTTTTTCTGCCAACAATTCACATGTTGCCGAAAAAAATCTTTCGCCTCGTTCAACATGATACGAGACCTGAACGGCAGTATTTTGGACGCTGCCTCTCCCCTCAAAACTAGGATGGGCATAAATCCATTCAAAAAGTTTTTTGCCAACATTTTTTCCTGGATGAAAATTTTTCAGGCTTCCAACGGTATCTTGATATCGATGACTCATCATTTGTCTCCCTCAGAAGCCAAATTATACTTACAATACTGTCATGGACAAAATGGCAAGGGTGCCAGGATTCGAACCTGGGTTACCGGTTTTGGAGACCAGCGTCTTGGGCCACTAGACGACACCCCTAAAAGCTTTGTTTATCAGATGAATGGTGTGCCTGGGGGGACTCGAACCCCCACGATTTTATTCACAAGCACCTCAAGCTTGCGTGTCTACCAATTCCACCACAGGCACATTTAATTGGGGCGACATGCGGGAATTGAACCCGCGACATTTGGTGTCACAAACCAACGCTCTACCACTGAGCTAATGCCGCCATAAATTTGGTGGCAGGGCTGCCGCTTTGAACATATGAGGTTTTTCGACTGATCAGGCCGATCCACCTCATAGTTCGCATTCGACTTTGACGGACAATGTTACTGCAGATAGTCCGTAGCCCTGCCTTTAGTGGTGCGCGAAGTTGGGATCGAACCAACGGCCTGTCGGTTATCAACCGACTGCTCTACCGCTGAGCTATACGCGCAATTTGGTACCCCCAACGGGATTCGAACCCGTGTTTCAGGCGTGAAAGGCCAGCGTCCTAAGCCACTAGACGATGGGGGCATTAAGTCTATTCGTATATGGTGGGGGAGGATGGATTCGAACCAACTCAACCCGAAGATGCCAGATTTACAGTCTGGTGCAGCTCTCCAACTCTGCCGCTCCCCCACACAACTCAATTCATCACAACGTTCGTTTCGCCCATGATATTTTTCAGAAGATCAGGAAGATTCGAATATTCATCCTGAGAAGGCCAACTGCAACCTGTCAAAACCGCTGGCAGGTCAAGCAATTCCTCGAATTCGTCATCATGGACATAACTGCATCGGCCAACAAGGAATACTTTGCCTGGCTCAACTCGAAAATCCAGTTCCAGTTTGGTTTCACCGTCATAGACGCGCCAATCATCAAGATCTTTACGATCAAGTAGATGGGCAGAATCTGACCGCATGAATGTGCATATTCCGGTGGCCCTGAAATTAATCTTGGTCGAAATACCCATGACGTTTAAAAACGTTTTGGAAATTTCGATATTTTTCTTGTCTTGATCAGACATTCGATAATGCAATGCATCTGGAGCATAAAGGTTCCTCGATACCGAAATACGAAGAAACATATCATCTGGATCGTGAGGCATGACGAAATCTCCTAAATTATAATTTCTATATCAATCTTATGTTTATATATCTGAAAATACCAAGAAAAATATTTTTTTTATTAAAAAATAAATATACACAATCAAATTATAATTTCATATTCATAATAAAATAGATCTGCCTGCTTGGATAGCTTCGCACAAAAAAAATTCAGGATCGTTTTTAAAGTTCATATAGCCTTTTTTATCTTTCAAGCTATTAACTCCTGAAACCAATCTTGCATCTAGACTTTAGACGCAATCCGTTTCCATAAGTTAGGCCAAAAGGTGGGGACTATTTTGTCCTCCTTGATGATTTTTTTTGCCTTTATGTTATGGCATCTAATATCTTTGCCAGCCGTAACGATACCGACAGCAACGATATCAGAAGCATTGATGACTGTACGAGCTTCGATGTCATTGGCAGAATAAATGTTTTCACAATTAATCATCCCGCCAGACACGATGCTACCCAAACTTGTCGTGATACTGCTGCCGATGATGTTATCGACTGCCTTGATCGACTTGCCAGCCTTAATAAGCTCATCAGCCTGGATCATACCATCAGCCGAGATATCTCCAAACGCAAAGATAAACTTACCCGCCTGAATGTATGATCAAGACTTAATATCTCCTATATAGCCGGTTACGGTGATAGCACCGCCAGCCTTGATTTTTCCATTAACTTCAATGTTAGAGAAAGCCGTAAGGTTATTTTCAGCCTCAATGTCACCGCCAGCTTCAATATTAAATCCAACCTCAATATCCTGGCCAGATTTGATATTCTTTCCAGCCTTGATATCATGACGAACATTAATATTCTCAATGGCCTGGATATCACCGCCAGACACAATGCCTAAGATAGCTTTGATACCACGACCAGCTTTTGTGTTCAATCGAGACCTTATACGCCCTTTACAATCTATATTACGACCAACGGCGATATCTCTACCGGCCTCTATGTTGCCGCCAACATTCAGATCCCATTGGACTATAATATCTACGCCAGCCTTGATATTACCTTTAACATCAATGCCTTCGAAAGCCACTATGCTATTTACAGCCTCAACATCTCCGTCAGACTGGATTGACATTGCGGATGCGATTAAACCGCCAGCCTTGATAAAGTTTACGTTTTCATCAGACTGTCTGTAAGAACGAGCTATGATAGAAAAGTTGGCTCTAATATCCTCAAAAGCCTCAATATAACCATCTGAAAAAATATTCATGACAGCCCTGATGCTGCCTCCGAGAACCTTAATTCCCTTGAATACAGTGATTGCGGATCCGGATTCGACGGTTAAATCGGATTCTATGGACGTAGCCAATATATTTTTTTCAGCATGAATGCCTGTGCCAGATAAAGCTAGAATTTCTCCTTTTGCCTTAATCGAGCCTAAGAATTTCAAGATGCCAAGATCGGCAGCAATTTCGATATTGCCTTCGTAATTAGATACGTCAGGGCCAATATACATGCCGTTTTCTACATGCTCGGCAGTAATGTAAAGGGTAGGTAAGGTCATCGATTTATCCTTAATATGGTGCCGGGTGAGGGATTCGAACCCCCGACCTTCGGTTTACAAAACCACTGCACTCCCGCTGTGCTAACCCGGCTTTTTTCAATCACCTTCCAACTACACATTTGCTGCAGCTTGCAGTTGGAAGGCGACCCATGGACCTGCCCCGCTTAACGCAGGACATCGTGCATGGATTGGCGCGGTTCATGACGCCGCACGTCCTTTTTATATACTTAAAGACTTTTAGTAAGTCAACAAATTTTTTATTTTAACCAAATATATTTTTTAATTATATTTGGTTAAATATTTGGATTTAACGTATTATCTGTTTTTTTTGACCTACCAAAAACTTTGTTTTCGATTTGCTCAATGCTCGGCCAAGTTGGATTGATCAACGAGATACATTCATCTCTATTCACATCCAGATTTTTTCTCAATCTGGTGATTTCTTGATCAACCATATTCCTGTTTTTGACATTTTTTAGATATTCGACATATGGAACAGGCATATTCCCAGGCAAGGCTGAAGGTTCAGAGAGCAAAAGTTTGATCGCATCAATTTTTTTGTTATGCTTGAAAAGATTTTGAATTTTCAAGACATGATTCATCAAAGTCATTAATTCTCTGGATTTACGATCCAGTTCGCCCATGGCGATTTCGTTTTTCGAAAGATTTTCATCATTTTTATTGGATTGTTCGTGATACAAGTTCCATTCTTCAATCCATTTTTTAACTCTGGCCCGACACGAATCTATTGAAGCGATATATTCGGGTTCAGCAAAGAAAATCGGATCATGAAACCATGGATCCAGATTTTTTTCTTGAATTTTAACGATGTCGTTTGAAAAACGGCACAAGTCAACAATTTCACCGTTATGATTCAAGACATATTGGTGATACCTGTTACCTCTAATAGCTCCACCAAAAACGGATTGAGCGAACAAACTGGCGAATTTACAAGCTGATGAAAGATCTTTCGGAGCTGGATCATGTGGCCTAATTTCAGCAGACCTTTCGATCCATTTTTGGAAAACAAATTCTCTCGCTCGTATCAAGATATTGGTTTCTTCTGCGAATTCGATCATTTGTATTTCCTTTCATGGAAACCTTAATCGAAATTGGAGAAACCAAGAAATAGTGCAGGATCCATCGCCATTCAGACAAACCCAGAAAAGAAAGTCTGAATTAGTTGGTAAAACTCATTCGATATTGATCCGCTGTCTGAACTGGCTCCAGCAGTAGGTTTCGAACCTACAACCCCCTGGTTAACAGCCAGGTGCTCTACCGTTGAGCTATGCTGGAATAATTCTTGGCTATATCATCCTGGAAAGTCCAAGATAATATTAAGTCAGATGACGGTTTCGAACCGCTTGTGACCAGATTTGCAATCTGGCGGATATCCATTCTCCTTTACACTCACCTGACATCATTCATGGTGCTTGGAGTTGGAATTGAACCAACGACACCCGGCTCTTCAGGCCAGTGCTCTACCGTCTGAGCTATCCAAGCATTTAATTAGATATCATCTGCACAGGCTTCGTAACAATCGTCGCAAAAGAATCTGAAATTTTTTTTGTTATGAATTTCAGCATCATATGGGTCACAACACAGATCGCCTTTTTGACCGCACCTGCATTTTCCCTGTTGGGATACAGTTCCATTTTCAAGATATTGACGAATCGTATCAGGCTTAACCACATATTTCTTTGGTCCAACCTTAATGCCTATTTTTTCAAGAGGAACGGGATCACCACCTCTGAATTTAACAAAAGTTCGCCCGATCGTATATTCGTGCTTATTCCCAGCGACTTCGATTGTTCGATAAGACATGTCTGTCCCCCTTATTAAATCTGGAGCGGATGATGGGAATCGAACCCACGACCATCTCGTTGGCAACGAGAAGCTCTACCTCTGAGCTACATCCGCATTTAGATAACATAAACTAGTGGAGGTCCGAACCGGAATCGAACCGGTCTTAAGCAGATTTGCAGTCTGCTGGCTCGCCAATCACCCACCGGACCCATCAAGCAATTTTAATTGGTCGGAATAGTAGGATTCGAACCTACGGCCTCCGCCCCCCCAGAGCGGCGCTCTACCAGACTGAGCTATACTCCGTTTTAAAGAATGGTGGGCGCGACAGGGATTGAACCTGTGACCACTGCCATGTCAAGACAGTGCTCTACCGCTGAGCTACGCGCCCAATTCATTTTTGGTGCCGTCTGCCGGAATCGAACCAGCGACCTACTGTTTACGAAACAGTTGCTCTACCAATTGAGCTAAGACGGCATTGTCAACCGATATTGATCAAAGGCACATTATCATTACCATCAACTTCGTCTTCAGGCAAATTTATCTTTGATTTGACTGAAGGGTATGGTTCTGGATCTACAAAAGTAAGCCAGAACGGAACTTCCGTTTCAGGATTACCTCTGAATTTTTTAGGTTTAACCGTAGCCACCATAATCATATTCTTTTTAGGATCTGGTTTGATCCAATATGATTTGGAAAATCCTGTGCTACCTTCTACCCAAGCAGAAGGATATCTTTCCCTAACTGCGGCGAGCGCGGCATTCAATCCTATAACGGTTATCCGCGACATATTGATATCTTTCTTGCAAATGGCTAGGGAACCTGGATTCGAACCAGGGCTGTCCGGGTCAGAGCCGGAAGTTCTACCGCTAAACTATTCCCTAATACAAGAAGATTACGGAGCGTAGTATTCCATTTCAGGATTACCGTTTTCTCTTCGTCTTCCCGTTGATGGATGTCGGTGCCAACCAGTTGGTTCGCCTTCACCATTCCATTCAGAAAAAGCTTTTTCAGCCAATGTCTGGCTTGCGTAACACCAGCGATCCAAATAACCAAAATCGTTGCCGATTTCGCCGATGATCATTGTCCAGTGAAACATTAACGGTTTGATGGCGACATATATTCCGTCTTTGATTTCTTTAACTTCAGTGCAGTTCCCACCATTAGGACTACGCAAGTAATTGAAAAACCGTTCTTTATTCACCTGTATCATGACATACTCTTTCTAAACGATTTTAATTTTGGTAGGCCCTGACGGGTTCGAACCGCCGACATTCTGCGTGTAAAGCAGACGCTCTACCAACTGAGCTAAGGGCCTATCTAAAAAACATGGCTGCATAGGCGTATCAAACGCTCTATGCTTTTTCCATTACCCGGAACAGGCCCACCATAAGGCCCGGCGCTCTCGCGCTGGTTTTGGTCATCATGACCAAACTTGGAGCGGACGATGGGATTCGAACCCACGACCAACTGCTTGGAAGGCAGCGACTCTACCTCTGAGCTACGTCCGCAATTCTTAAAAACTCATAGCCGGTTCGATATCTGTAACATGTGGCAAGGTATTGATGGCGTTTTGATCACTCATCAAATCATTTAGAGAGATTGTTACACCAATATCTGGCCAAGTCAAGGCAAAACCGTTTCTGTCAATCATGACATTTTCGCGTTCTGCTCTGGTTAAATTATCGAACTGTGGATAATCCAACAAAGAAACAAAAAACTGTGTTTCATCATTCAACACAATTTCTACATCATTATCGGTCGCAGCGACGATAGAAATTGCGCGATTATTTAACTGGTAGATCATGTATCATTCCTCCGAAGCAATAAGGGAATGATACATTGCTTTCTTGCAAGTTCAAATGGCGGAAGCGGCAGGATTTGAACCTGCGGAACCTGGGGTCGCCAGGTTCTCCTGATTTCGAATCAGGTGCATTAAGCCAGACTCTGCCACGCTTCCATATTCAAAATTGGCGGAGACGGCAGGATTTGAACCTGCGGAACCTGGGGTTACCAGGTTCGCTCGCTTTCCAAGCGAGTGCCTTAAGCCGCTCGGCCACGTCTCCAATAATGGTGCCAAGAGATGGAGTTGAACCACCGACACGCCGCTCTTCAGGCGGCTGCTCTACCAACTGAGCTATCTTGGCATTTTAGAGTGAAGGGTTATCATCCGCAAATGATGGGATATATGTCGCATCCCATACATCGGGGAAAGAAGCCACCAATTCATAAATGGTAGGCATTCCTTCGGTTGGATCTTCAGAAGTAGGTTGAATAATCAAAAAGCTATGGAATGGATGATCATCTTCATTCCAGTCGCCCATCTTATTCTGAATATCAGGAAGGCCGACTTGTCCTGGTATGAAGAACATGCCGCCTTGAAGTTTAGCGAGCATTTTTGAAAGCAATTCGTGATCAATTTTGCCAGCTAAAACAACTTCATCATTTGTTTTATAATTGGATGCATCACGATATTCATAAACAATTTTCGTGTTTGGAAGATCTGAATTATCCAACTCTTCGAGATTTATCGAAGCTTCTGAATATTTAATCAATTCATTTATATTGTTTGGCATGGTTTGAACTCCTTTTTAGGAATTATAAACATGCTTTTCGTAATCACAAACTAGAAACCAACAAAGCTCTAATATCGACCTTTTTTGAGGTGTCGTTAAAAGAACTTGAAATGTTTGCGCTGCCGATTTTCTTTTGTTCAAGCGCAGAACAAAACTCTCGGCAAATTTCATCGTTTGAAAATTTGCCGTTAGATGGACCTTTAAAAAATTTAAGATCCATCAAATGGGAACCGTTCTCGACAAGAAGCAAAGACAATTTACGTTGTTCGCTATCCATTGATTTGGTTCCTTACATTTTAAGCAATTGGCGGAAGCGATGGGATTTGAACCCATGGAACCTGGGGTCACCAGGTTCGCTCGTTTTCAAAACGAGTGCCTTAAGCCGCTCGGCCACACTTCCTTTAATTTTAATATTTATGGCGGATAGAGTGGGATTCGAACCCACGGAACCTGGGGTCGCCAGGTTCAACGGCTTAGCAAGCCGCCGCCTTAAGCCTCTCGGCCACCTATCCATTTTAAGCAGAAGCCGGTCAAACCCATGTTTGACCGGCTTCCGAGTTCATATATCCATAGGATCATGAACAAAACTGGTGGGCGGAGCAGGGATCGAACCTGCGACCAAACCGTTATGAGCGGTCCGCTCTACCGCTAAGCTATCCGCCCTTGACAAAGACAATACATTTAAAAAAATGTAGTGTCAAGCAAGAAAATTTGGTGGATGGGGTTGGATTTGAACCAACGGTTGACGTTCGTCACCTGATTTGGCTATGTGCAAAAACTGGTTGGAAAACTAACCCCACGGTTAACCATTCCATCCATATTCCCAACACGTTTCATGATTAATCCTGGAATCTTGCGATTCTTCAGATTCTCAACCGCGTGACCGGACAGAGATAACTCTACCGTTCGGCCATGGCTATCACGGACATGGTTGTCGTGATGCGGACGTCTGTAGCCAATAATGCCCTGTTTTATCAGGACATCCTGAGACGTTTTGATCAAGCCATGAATATCCACCCAATTTGATGCGTTACCCAATACATTGGATGACTTGACTGCTTTCTTCCAGATGTCCGTCAAGCTTTCCACATCAAACCGAGGTATGATATTCTTATCGTCGTTCGAGATCCGAACCTTGTGGCCCCGTCTGGCTATTTCACCAGCGGCGGCACAGGCGTTATGAAGAAGCCGGTTCAGCAACATACTCGTTGCCAAGAATAATTGATTTCCAAACGTTTTCATCGTTCCAATCAACGATTCTTGGACCGTCAATATGACGGTTATAAGGCTGATCGACAATAATTCTTCGCCATTCTGGAATAAAAGCTCCAGTAATTTCAGGCTTATCGTCAATCAAGACATCAGCTTTGACCATAGTTTTATCGTTGGTCATAATAATTCTTTTCTCGAATTCTCTTCCCATATGTTCGAGAATCCACAACCCTTTTTCATTCGGGGCGAAGGTATAATTCGATGGTGACGTGCAAATTCGGACGTCATGACCTTCATCGAGCAAAGTCTTGGCGGCATTGATAGCGCCATGAATGGGCGGAAGATTACGGTATAACCCTTCCTGCTCCATGATAAGATCAACGATATATCCATATTCTTTTGGATAATCGAGCTTGTAATAAAAATTTTTACGGTTTGCTGTCGGAATTGCTGGGCATACATTGAACATATTCCAGCGTCTTTCGAATTCATAATCGAAGTCAGCAAGCACGGAGTCCTGGTCGAAAAGTATCAACATGCATATTTCTTTCAACGTTGATGTCATGCGAAATCAATCTGATTTCACAGATGTTTAAGCCTAAAAATATAGCATGATGATACACAACCAGGAAATTATTTCCTGGGAAAAGACTCGCATTGGAGCGAAGCTTTTCCCAGGAAAGGGCCAATACGATTTCGCACTTAAACGCTAGACGTGCGCCGACCCTTCCTGGTACACCTCGATTGGTTGCCAGCGAGCCGAAACCCGCCTTGTTGCCCTCCTGAGGCCCCTAGCTTTTCCATTTTTTACCGAGTGGATGGGATCTAGGTCTCCCCTGGCTCGTTTGAGCAGGGGAGAGACGGTTACCCGTTTACCCCTGTCTCATTGTCCCAATATTACCTGGAAAATACAGATTAAACTGTCGTTCTCCAGATTCAGGGGACAAGCATGACCACATTACACTGCACGATGATAACCGCGCTTTCTGTGTCTGCTTATCGCTGACGCCGGTAAGGGCGCTATGTCGATATGATGTGATCATGGTTTCCCATAGATAGCGGATCGGATTGCAAGCGTCAACATTATTATCATGATTTGCGAACTTTTTTATTTTCATTGGAAAAATCTAGAACTTTCCAAAAGCGTGAGGCAAAAAACTGATTATTTATTTACAAAAAAAATTTTTTATTTTTAAAACAAGTTATTTTTTTTAAAAAAATAAAAAATTTATTTAAGAGTTAATAAAAAAAATTAAAAAATGTTTTTTATATAAATAAAAAAATACTCAATGCATTGTTACGTTTATGGTCATTGAATTCTGAATAAGAGCATTATTTCCACTATTCTGAAAAACTGTTGTAATTCCAGAGTTAGAATTAATAGAATTACTTGAATAAACTTTACCAGTTTCAGATCCTGATCCTACAAAGCCGTTGACCTGTCCTGAATTTGAAGAACTTTGCAAAATCACACCCTGTCCCCTTATAGAACCCATTTGATTTAAAGAAATAGATTTGTTTTTTAATGCTTTTTCTAAAATTTGACTTGGTGGGTCTGCTTTTGCGAAAGGCACCACGATAAACATGCATGCAAATAAAATAATTGTTTTAAAGGCATATTTTTCCACGACACACTCCTGTCTTGAAAAACTCCCAGGTTAATCGCCTGGGAGTTTTCCTAAATCATTTTGTTTCAGTGAAACACGGATGTCGCCGAGCTTCCTGAAACGATGGACGATAAGGAGACTGTATTCTGCTGCAACGCATTGACGCCCGCGTTAACCTGGGCGGTAACGATACCAGTGCCGTTCACAGAATTGTTGAGTGAGGCCGACATGGTGATGGCTGGCGTGGCCGACTTCTTGTTGCCACGGCCCCAATCTTCACCACCATTATTGGACGAACCGGATCCTCCGGGCATGAAAGCACCGCCATTGACGGTTCCATTGGTTGTCGCGGTCGCCATCTTGTAGTTCGATATCGTTTTGTATTTGTTGGCGAAATTAGACAGAGAAGCACTGACCGCCAGGCTGCCATTGTTCGCGGCGACACCATTGGAAGTGGCGCTAGCCTGATTCGCTTCATTGCTTGTATTCGTGGTTGTGTTTGTCTTGCTGATCGATTTTGTTTTGGTCACAGTCACATTTTTCGTTCCCTGTGCCGGAGGCGGATTATTTCCCCAACCGGCATTGGCAACGCCGATAGAGAGAGCAAGGGCAGAAATTCCCGTCAAGATTGCGATGTGTCGCATGACCAGCTCCTATTTCGTGTTTCGCGAATGCGGAATGCACACGCGACACACGCAAGGGTAAATTTTGATCCAGCTCCGTGACCCTTAAATCTGTCCGGCAAACCCACTCTTGCGTGCCACAGATAATAAGCAAAGGCTATGCCAACACTCTAAAAATACATAAGCATTTGTAAAGCAAGAATTATTTAAAAAAATATCGAATTTTCCATATTTTTTTTGGTGTAACATGAGACGTCACGATACAACTGTACATGATACAAAAAACCCGGCATAAAGCCGGGTTTTTATAGCAACGAAATGAAAGATCTGTTTATCCTGGGAAAAGAATAGCCAGACTCTCATTGATTTCACGTTCGCTAATCTTGGCGTTCGACATATTCTTGCGAAACGCTTCGATGACGGCTTCATTCACACCAAGTTCACCTATTGCCTTGATAAGTGCGATTTTCGCCGGGCCAGACAAGGAAATCGAATTCATACGATAATCGGAAAAAGCTTCGTATGAGAACGGCACCCAAGACTTTACAATATCCGCAATAATATCTGCGTAAACCCTGATTTCATATTGGGCATGAGAATCGGCACGCAAAGAGAGAAAATGGAAAAGATTATGAAGATCAGTCTTCCAATACCACTGAGTATATGAATTCAGGGTGAGATTCATCCTGGCCAATTCGCGGGCCAAACCAATTCGACTTGGGTCTTCATCGCTATTCAGCATATACGAATAATTTTCGTAGTTACGATTTGCGTCGTCTCTCAAAATATTGAGGATCTTTGCGGCTTCATCTCCTTCAAGAACCGCACCACGACCTTGGCGATTATTGCTTGATTGAGCAGCCAGGTTTTCTGGAGCCGGAATATAGAATTCCTTATCAAGAACAGAATATCTTGCCGAATATTCATTGACGTTTGCCGTGCGATGCCGGATCCACTGCCTGGCAATAAAAATAGGCAGCTTCACATGAAACTTGATTTCGCACATTTCAAACGGAGTGGAATGCCGATGACGCATGAGATAACGAATTAGACCTCGGTCTTCGCTGACCTTCTTTGTGCCTCGACCATAAGAAACGCGAGCGGCCTGAACGACTGCAGAATCATCCCCCATATAATCAACAACACGAATAAATCCGTGATCAAGAACCGGGAAAGGTTTTCCCAGAATATTTTCAACCGCATCAACAGTAGGCCGACCAGTTGAATAACGGATATCTGATTCGTGTTCGTTCATGTTTTTTGCCTTGTTTGAAAATTAAATTGGCGAGCAGAGGAAGTCGTGGGTGATTTTTTCAGCTTTTTTGGCTGCATGAAGTTTGGCCAAGTTACGCCGAGCCTCATGAAAACTCAAATTTTGCTTTCCACCGATTGTTTGACAACGAAATCCCACTTCAGCAAAACAGTGGGGACACCGCCATTGCCGTGGATCTTTAGAATTCAAAGGGATATACTTTGTCTTTCTAGCCATAATGTATAAAATACAGTAAAAAACGTATAAGTCAAATTTTATTTTTAAAACTTTATCCGGTTATCGCGAGTCTTATAATTCGTGGTGCGATTGTCGCCTACCGGTAGGCGGCCCGATAAATCGGACGCGAATTATAAGGCTTGTCTCCGGTCTTGCCGGCATTCATCCGGGGGTCACCGGACCAGCTTCGGGCTTTCGCCTGGAAGCTATGCCCGGTAAGACCGGGCAAATTTACGAAGAAGCGACGAAACTTTGCTGTTGCACCCGCTGCTTTGCCTTCAAAGACAACCTGTGACCGGCAACGAACTTGAGGGCCGCTTCACACCACTCATCGATCGCAAACCTGGCATGCTCTGCACTCTCCCATTCGGAATGCTCTTCAGGAAAATGGGATTCAGAAAGAATCTTCTTCCACTCGGCATCATCGATCGTGCAGGACACAGAATTATTGGCTGTAATAGCGCGCTGATCTGCACGCAGCATCCAAACCGCATATTTTTCGCCACGGCACACGAGAAGCATGGCCCCTTTCGGCTTTACGTCGGTATTCATTTTACTCTCCATCTCGCTTACGCGGTCTATAAACATGTTAAGACGGCGATTTTACTCGCCGTCATGAAAAACTAAACTCACCAATTGGTCGATGAATCTATTCTTTAATTTTCTATATTTGATTATACATGTCAAGAGAAAAATTACCTTTAATTGATTTTTTTAAAAATCTTTTTCTTGACATCAAATATATGGTTTATCTAAAAATATTTGTTCCATCAGTTTAAAATATGTTTTTTCGGAAGGCTATTCATAAAATGAATAATTATTTTGATAATATAGAAAAGGCATACAAGAATTATTTTAATTTTTCTGGTCGTTCAAAAAAGACTGAATACGTTCATTTTGTCATGTTTTTTCAATTTTGCTTCATGATAACCGGCTATCTCGGGGTTCTGTCTTTGGTTAAAAAGGGAATTATCAGCAAAGTTGATATTGTTTTTGCCATTGGCTTGGGAATTGTTTTTTTACTTTCAATCATTCCTGCTTTTGCTGTTCAATTCCGTCGTTTGCATGACATCGGACGTCGTGGGGTATGGTCTTTTATTCCTGTAATTTCATGTTTAATGGTTTTTGTCGTTACGTATATAAAGTATCATAGCATTGCTAAATCTGAAACTTATTCGAATATAATATTGATTGTGACGTGGCTGTTTCTTTTTGAATTCAGCATGGTTCCAAGTGATAAAAAAGCAAATAAATATGGCGAGCCATAATACATGTTGTTGAACATTAAAAATTCATTTGTGTCTATAAGAGGTAAGATCTTAAGCAACCTTGCCTGGATTTTTGTTTTTTTAGCTTTTGGAACTGGTATCAGCCTTCCTTTACTGACGCCACTAAACCAAGTACCTGATGAAGCATCTCACATCGCAAGAGCAGCCGCTTTAGGTCATTTTGCTATTTTTGGTCAAAGAAGAGAATTTCATGGTCCAGATGGATACACTTATAAATATTCAGGATTGATGATCAATTCAGGATTGGCGCAAGCCACTCATGACGAAACAAATTTTGTCCCGACAATATTTACACCACCATATCCTGAAATAACAAAAAATGAATTAGAGAAAACACAAAAAGCAAAATGGTCAAACCGTAGAGTTTTTGTGCAATGTCCTAATTCCCTTCAATATTTTCCAGCGATGTATATTCCTGGAACGATTGGAATTTATCTTGGAAAATTTTTAGGATTTTCGCCTCTTTATTCTTTGGTGTTTGGCCGCATCATGATGCTTCTGTCTTACATCACAATGGGATTTTTTGCGATTAAAACGGCTCGTTTTGGACGTAGCATTTTGTTCGCATTACTGCTTTTGCCATTCTGTATAAATTTGGCAGCATCATTTAATCAGGACGCACAGATTATCGCCGCTTGTGCTTTAGCCTGTGCTTTGTTGACCACTGGATTGGATAAAATGCGTTATTACGCAGCTTTTATCCTCATGCTGGTTATGTGTTCCAAACCGCCATACGGCTTGCTTCTTGTAGTTCTTTTATTTCCCTTATCAGATCCAGGTTTGATAAAGCGTATTGGATTAACCGTTGTAGCTGGAATACCGGCATTGATTTGGTATGCATTGAGCCGTGCTATAGACCTGGTTCCGTTTTTGATTGTTCAATTTTATCTTCCAGGTCCATTGTGGAGTGGTTCTATTAAACTTATGCGTCATCAATCTACAACAAAAAACCTTCATGTTTTAATGAGTGATCCTATTCGTTTCATATCAATTCCTTGGCATACTGTAATACAACATTGGATTGGATATTTATCTCAAATGATAGGATTATTTGGATATAATGCTATTATAATGCCAATTTGGATATATGTTTCTTGGATAACTATATTATTTTTATCATTTTTAGGATCTATTTCTTATCACAATAAAAACGGATTAAAAACTAATGCAATCGACAAATTAGTTTTATGTTATTTTGTGATACTTTCTGTATGGATATTAATCATAGCTATTTACATAAGCTGGGCTATGACAGGAGCAGTTTCAGCCGTTGGCATGACGGGAAGATATTTTCTCCTTTTCCCACCATTTTTAATGCTTGGAATGCCAAAATTTGGAGAATTTATCGATCGGAAAATACCAAACTTAGGTGGATCCGCTGGAATTGAGTTTTTGTGCATCTTTCCAGCTATCGTTATGGCATTTTTCGATGCCGCGTATATTCCTGCTTTTGTTGCCCAAAGCTTTTATCTTCACTAAAGGTATGACATGCAAAGTCTAGAAGAAAAATACAAAGAAAATCACGTCATTCGAATGACGTATATTTTTTGTCTTGTTTTCCCGATGTTTATTGATATCGGGTTCGGCTGGCGGCATTTCTCCAGCATCATGGATGGCTACCTGTCTGATCCTGATAGCTATATGCGCCTTCTACGCATCAGACAGGGAATTGATCATGGCACTCTATTAAATTACGTCATGAGAGACGATTCAGGGCATCCTCTGATTATTGAGTGGTCTCGTTTGTATGATGCCGTCATTCTTTTCCTGGCATCACCGCTCACCGTGTTTATGCCGGTCATGACCGCAGTGAAAACAGCAGGAATTTTAGCTACTCCATTATGGAGTGGATTAACCGCTGTAGCTATTGCATATGGGGTGCAGCCATTTTGCAAAAACAAATCAGCTCTTGTGTTCGCGGGTATTTGTATTGGCTTAATGCCGGGAATTTTTCGCATTAATGCTTTTGGAACAATACAATATCATATGTTTTTAGCTTGTGTTATGACATGGGCGATCGCTTTTGCCGGACGCGTAATATACAACCAAAACAATAATGAAGACGTCACGATTATGTCTTTGGCCTCTGGTTTGGTTGGAGGTCTGGCAATTTGGGCGATGCCAGAAACGTGGCCATTCATCTTATGCTCTTATGCGGCCCTTGTTTGGCTAGATGAGCCGACCAAAAAGAGTTTAATTCCTCTGAAATGGACAACCGGATTTTTGATTGCAACCAGCATCGGTGCGATTATCGATCCTCCTAGTGTTTTTATCGAATACGATAGAATATCGATTGTGTATGTATGGCTATCCTTGTTGTTGTTTATGGGGGCTTTTTTACGCAGCCTAATTGTTCCGGTTTTTCACAACTTTATAGAAAAACTCGTTTTATTCGTGATCCCTATGATTTTTTGCCTGATCTGGTTTGTTGTCTGGCCAAATATCATCAAGGGGCCATGGGGATTGACTACGCCACAGGATTTCAAGCTGTTTTTCGGTTCAGCCGTAGAAACTCTTCCACCAAGCAATTTCTGGATGGGATTATCTCTCGCTGGGCCAGGAATATGGGCGGCAATCTATTGCCTATGGCTTGTGGTCCAGGCGGCTAAAAAGCATAACTGGAATACGATGGGAGCGGCTTCAATTGGTTGGATTGCCTGCCTTTTTGCTGCCGGTCTGACATTGCGATTCCAATTGTTCAGTGCATTTTCATCAATTGCCGGAGCGGCCATTATTCCTTTGTTGATCAGCTATGGGATTGATAAGGGAGACAATCTGAAGGGCGCTTTAACCAGAATATCATACGGCTTATTGGGTGTTGTCCCATTTTTGGCATTATTTCCAATGGCCGCCCAAGGACATGCACATAAAGCTAAAATCGATTTTCCGATCAAACAATGCCGTTTAACCAAAGGTGCTGCTCATTTGATCGACATTGCCGGAAGATCAATTGTTTTAGCGCCCATAGATCGCGTTCCGGCAATTTTATATAACACCGAAACGACTGGTGTCGGATCCATTTATCAACATGGCATTTCTCATTATGTCGAAGCTGTCAAAGCATGGCAGAGCAAATCCATGACTGGAGCAGTACCAGAAAGCGTCATCAAAACAAAAGCTAAATATATCGCTTTCTGTGCTGATGTCCCACCGCCAGGAGCAACGCCAAAAACACTTTGGGCAAATTTGGCACATGGAAAAGTGCCGACATGGCTGACCGAGGTTGGAACTTCTGGGAATTGGTCATTGTATAGAATTAAAAACTTTAAAAGCGAATAAAATGCAGGAAAAAGCACTTATTGATTTTATCAGGGTGGCAAGAAAAATCTATTTTTTGCCACTTCTTTTAGCTTCCGTCTTGGTTGGAATTTTAATCTCGCCGATTTTTGGACATGGAAAATATTATCGTCCTGGATCTGTCATCCACCGTCTTTTTTCATGGGATGGTCTTTGGTATAAAAATGTAGCCGTTCATAATTATGTATGGCAAAACGATGGGTGGAAAATAGGACATTATACCAACCTGGATTTTTTCCCGATTTATCCGATCATTGAAAAGCTATGGAGTATTCCATTCGGATTTTCTGCCTTTTCGATGATTTTTTTAAGCTTTGTTTTGGGAATTATATCGATATTCAGTGTGTATCGTTTGGCTTTTAAAATCACTAATGATCAGAATCGATCGATTTCAATCGCGGCCATTTATACGTTATGGCCAGCCAGTTATTGCTTTTTTACTGGATACCCGACTGGCTTTATCAACATATGCGCGGCAGAAGCGATTTTAGCATGGCTGAACGGCAAGCAATGGCGGGCCGCAGCCTGGGTTGGCCTTGGCACCGGAACGGCTCCCACAATGGTATTTTTGGCCGCAGCCTTCTGTATCGACAAATCTTTTCAATGGCTAAAAAAGCCAAAGTTATCTTCCGTTCCTGCCATGATTCTGTTTGGCCTGGCGACAGTATGGGGATTGCTCGGTTTTATGAGCTATCTCGGCATTCATTTTAATGATCCAATTTTATTTCTTAAAGCTCAAAGAGCTTGGGGAGCGCCCACACCATTTGTGACCAGACTCATTCTTGTATTCAACCCTCTTTGGTATGGATTGCCAATTTACGAAATGATCGGGGCATTTCTACATGGAACGACGGCGAATACGGCTGAAATCATTTTCCAACGAGTAATTGATTTAGCAGGTTTTTTGTTTCTTGTTTTGATTTTATGGAAATCAAGAAAATCATCATGGCGAAACAATCATAAAATTCCGGACATTTTATGGCTCAGTGCTCTAGTCAGTTTGATCGGATACATGTGGTTTTTGGGGACAACAGCACAAAACCTTACTGCAACCATTCGGCTGCTTTACCCCGTAATGTTAATGTTTATATGGCCGATCTGTAATAGTGAGTTAAAATCAAAATATATGTTTTGGTCGCTTTTGGGGCTTGGTTTTGTTGGGACCGCATTGCAGATCAGCCTTGTGATTTCTGGATATTCAGTTATTTAGTTAAAATCAAAATAATTTTTTCAAAAAACCATATTGCATAAAGACTTTAATTTTTTAACCAAAAAAAATTACAAAAATGAAAATAAATATTCATTTTTTAAGTCTCAAAATGTTGCATTCGAACATTGCTTCCGTGTAATCAAGAACTCGGACGGGGTGGTTGCTACCGCCTAGATCCAAAGACGAAACCCACCCTGCCTGGACTTCTCCCGGCATAACCATTGAAAGAGTTTAACATGAAGAACATGCTCGTTGCCTTCTCGAAGGACGAATCCGGCGTTACCGCTATCGAGTACGGCCTGATCGCCGCCCTGATCGCCGTCGTCATCATCGCTGCCGTCACCAATGTCGGCAAGGATCTGGTGAACATCTTCAATACCGTCGCGACTTCGCTCTCGAACGCGAACTGATCTTGTTCTGAACAAACTGCCCGGTAAAAACCGGGCAGTTTTGTTTGGAATATTGTCGAAAATAAAAGTTAGAGAGAAAATCCCATGAAGAACATGCTCGTTGCCTTCTCGAAGGACGAATCCGGCGTTACCGCTATCGAGTACGGCCTGATCGCCGCCCTGATCGCCGTCGTCATCATCGCTGCGGTTACCAACGTTGGCCAGGATCTGGTCAACATCTTCAATACCGTCGCGACTTCGCTCTCGAACGCGAACTGATCCTGGTTCCGCTATAAGCGGATCAAGATTGAGAAAACCCCGGTCCTACGATCGGGGTTTTCTTTTTGTTTACAAGAAAAATATTTGATAGAACTAAAAATCAAAAAACTTGTATAACAGGCATATAATTCTGTATTCATAGAAAAGGTTCTGTTGAGTATGACAGAGCTATTTTTCATGGAGCAGATAAATTGGTCAACCATAACGAATATTTTGAATATTGGCGGATTGCTACAGCTATTCCGACAATTGGGTTGACATGGTATGCCGCTGCTCGTGATTTTGCCATAAGAAAAATTTCAAACCAACTGGCTTTGATTACCGTCTACATCGGTATCGTCCTCCGCATCGGCTCCGCTATATTTTTCAATATGCCATTGTGGGAAGATCTTGTAAGCATTTTATGGAGCGTTTCATTTCTGTTCATCTTGATGATTGGGTGGAATTTCCGTCTCATTGGCGGTGGCGATGTTAAACTGTGGGCGGCATTATCTCTGGTTCTGCCATTATCGATGATCCAGCAACAATCGCTTGTTTTTTCAGTATTTATTGCTGGCGGTGTAGAAGCTTTAATCTATCAGTTGATTTATAAATATGGTGAGGCAAAATCGATTAAATTTGTTTCTCCAGCCGGAAGGAAATCAATGATTTTAAAGCGAATTTTAAAAATCGAATCCCGTCGAGCATTTCGCAGGTCAAGTATCCCCTACGGAATTGCTATCGCTATCGGATCTACCGCTACAGTTTTATTTATGCCAATGACTGGCAGCGGCTTTCTATAATTGTAAGCCTTGTGTGAAAAGAGTAAGTCAAAGACATGAATAGAAGAACACCGATCATCGTTTTGATTTTTGCCTCTTTGGCCGTAATTGCGCTGTCTTTTGTTTTGCTGCATCACGGTCCTAAAAAGGTAATTTCAAAGAAACCGACAAAAACCGCTGTTGTCGTAAAACCGAAGCCAAAGGTTTTTGTTGTCGGCATCGAACCGGCATTGCCAGCAGGAACTTTGTTGCAACCAGGGATGTTGGGCAAGGTGTTTGTAAAAGACGGTAAAATTCCAGATGGTGAGATCAAATATTCCTTGAAAGCGGAAACATCGTTTTACGGTTCTATGTTGAAGAAAAACACTGGACCTCAAACACCTTTGGTTTCTCCTATGGTTATCAAGCCAGGAGACAGTGGTTTCCTCGCTGCAGTTTTGCACCCTGGCGATCAGGCTATGACGATTCCGGTCGATGCAGTAACCGACGCTGCTGGATTAATCTGGCCGGGTGACCGCGTTGACGTCCTTTTAATCCAGTCAATGCCTGCCGCACAAATCCAGACAGGACATAATATTGCGGCTGAAACGGTTCTTCATGATGTAAAAATCATCGCAACCGGAAATAGTATTTTACCTCCGACCGGACCAAAATCGAATGGCAGCTCACAGGTAAGAACGGTTACACTTGAAGTGACGCCAATTCAGGCTAAAAAATTGGCTGTTGCAGAACGACTTGGACCTCTTTCCTTGACTGTTTTATCTTCGAAGCAAGAAAAAGAGATTGCCAAAAGGCAAATTATCCTTGATAAAAAGGATCCAGATCATGCTCTGGTATGGGCTTATCAGGCATCTCCGGCTTTGACAGATAGTGACGCGAATACGATTACGATTTTTACGAATAACAACCAGCAGGGATATACAGTACCGTGAATATGTCAAAAAAAATCATTGGCGGAATTTCCGCTATTGCTTTGTCTCTGGTGTTTTTCAGCAATGGCTATGCACAAAATGCCACTGAACAGGGTCCAGTTACACCCAGGATTTTAAAGCTTCAGGGCAATTCGACCGTTACGGCTCGTCCTACCGATGCTCAAAAGGCTGCTGCTGGCCTTCAGGGTGTTGAGCCGAATAATACAAACATCCCTGTTGGAGCGGTTGGGTCTGCTGCGGTTCCGCCGCCGCCTCAAGGATATCAGAACAAGGTTGAAAATATCGGCCATGTTCCGGTGAGTCTGGAAGCCAATACGACAAAGACGGTCACTATTTCTGGAAAAGTTTCCAGCGTTTTCGTCGCCAATCCAGGTCTTGTAACAGTTCGTCCGGTCAGTAGCCATCGCCTTATCCTGTTTGGATTGAAAGCGGGTAGAACGTCTGTTACTGCCGTCGATCAGTCCGGGAATCCCATCACAAGTTTTTCGGTTCTGGTGACGCCATCAAATTATGATGCTCAACAGATCGACAGGATTTTACCGAAGGGTGCATCTGCTAGTCCCATGCCTGGGGCAATGCGTTTGAAGGGAACGGTTGAAACCCCTCTTGAAGCAAAACAGGCTTATCAGGCGGCACAGGCTGCTGCTGGTAAAGGTACAACGGTTATCAACGATATCAACGTCAGACAGCCTCAGCAGGTCATCCTGCTCGTTCGTGTTGCCGAGATGTCGAGAAGTGTCACCCAACAGCTTGGTATTGACTGGCAGACTGCGACCCCGGCAACGCTTGCCGCAGTCGGGGCAAAGACAGCTCTTAGCGGCGGTCTTGAAGTTGCTGTTGGCGGAACTCCAATTCCGGCTCTTCCTTTGAAACCAGGTGGTTTCTTGCAGGGTGATTCGGCAGGCACATTGATCAGCAATGGTGCGCCTGGAAATTATACTCTCCATTTCCCGCACAGTAATCTCGATAGCGTTTTGAACGCCCTTGATGAAGATAATCTTGCCCATCTTCTTGCTGAACCGACATTGACCGCTCTTTCAGGTCATACGGCGAGCTTCATTTCTGGTGGTTCGTTCCCGGTTCCAGTGCCGGGGGCAAACGGACAGACTTCGGTCAATTTCCAGAATTATGGCGTTCAGCTCCAGTTCACGCCAATCGTTTTGTCGAATGGCGAAATCTATATGCATGTTGCGCCGACCGTTTCTCAGGTCAGCAATCTGAATTCGGTTTCGGTCTCGGCAGGAAATTCCAGCCTTGTGGTTCCATCTCTGATCCAGCAATCAGCCAATACGACGGTTATGCTTGGTTCTGGTCAGACATTGGCTATTGCCGGTCTTTTGGAAAATCAGAGCACTCAATCAAATGCATCCGTTCCTGGATTGGGCGATGTTCCTGTTCTGGGCGCGGCATTCAGGAACGATAACTGGACCAGATCTCAGGATGAGCTGGTTATCCTCGTGACGCCATATATCGTGAAGCCGCAAGATAATCCGAATGCATTCCATTTGCCTGGGCACAACTGGACCCCGCCAAATCTGGTGCAGCGTTATCTTCTCGATCGCCAGAGTGGTGGGCCACGTAAAATGCGTGTTCTGCCAAACAATGTCGGCTTTATCCTGAAATAATATTTCTAAAAGAGGTTTTCATGTCACGTCCGATTCTTTCCATCGTCGTTCTTGCCTTGGCTGGAATTTCATTGGCTGGTTGTGCTGCAACCAATGATCCTTTCAACCGTCCTGGAACATGGCGCGAATCCCCTGGTGGTGGTGCGCCAATGTATGATTTGCGTGCCGAAGTCGCCAATCCTCATGATCTTATTCGTGGTCATGGAACCCATCCTAATGGTCAGTATGGTGGTGTTCTGGCGCAGCAGGCCATCAACAAGGTTGGATCCAACCTTAGCTCTGGCTTCGGTGGCGGCATGGGTGGCATTGGCGGTGGTGTTGGAGGTTCCGGTGGATACGGTGGCAGCACTGGAGGTGTTGGCGGCGGTGGCGGTATTGGCGGTTCTATGGGCGGAGGTAGACTCTGATGTCTGACGTAATTGATTATAATGAACGGACGCTTATGGCGTTCGTTATGGATCAGGACAGCGAAACCGTTCTGCGTGAAGCACTTCCATCAGCTCATATCAAGGCGACTTATCGTCGTGGCGGATTAAAAAATGCCATCGCGGAAATGTCGGAAAATAGTTCTCCAAATATTCTGATCGTTGATATCAGCGATTGTGAACCTGACAATAGCGTTGTGCCATCCTTGGAAGCTTTGGCTGAAAAGGTTCAGCCTAGCACCATTGTTTTAGCAGTCGGCACAAATCGTGAAATCGACTTTTATCGTCAAATTACCCAAGGAATGGGTGCGGCTGAGTATATTTATAAGCCGATTACAAGGCCGCATGTTGCCAATCATTTTACACCGATCATCAATAGTGAGACCTCATCAGCCGCGACAAGAAATGCTGAGCGTGGTGGCCGAGTTATTGCTGTTATTGGTGCCAAAGGTGGTGTTGGCACATCCATGATTGCCACTCATCTGACAAGATATATTGGTAATATCGCCCGTCGTCACGTCATGCTGATTGATGGCAATTTCAGACATCCTGCATGCTGCAATTATCTTGGGGTTGCCAGTGTAGCCACGTCTGAACTTAGACAAGTTCTTGATGCACCAAATCACATTGATTCTCTTTATGTGAAGCGTGCTTCCGTAACTGTTGATGAGCGTATCAGCCTTCTTATGGCTGATGACAACGCTGGACCTGACAAGGAAGTCAAGGCAACAGCGGGCGAAAAGCTGATCAATATTTTAAAAATGCATCACAACATGATTGTGATCGACATGACGGCCAATGGTCGTATGCCGGAAACAGATTTTTTGAAAATGGCTAATCACAAAATCATTGTGATGGATCCTAATATTGTATCGCTCAAGGAAGCCCATAAGATCTTAAATCTTGAAAATGGTCCATTTGAGCCTCAGCGTCCTACTGTTGTTTTGAATAGAGCTGGTGTTAAAGGTGGTTTGACCCTTGAACATTTGACAAAAACGGGAGAAATGAAAATCGATTTGACTATTCCTGATTTCGGTCCTCAAGCACTTGAGAACTTGAATATGGGCCGTGATATGATGGAAAAAATCGTTCCTTTTAAAAACGCCATCAGAGATCTTGCCAAAGAAATCGGTGTGGTCGATACAACCATGAAACCGACCAAATCGGGTGGTCTGTTCAGCTTCTTGAAAGGGTAATCGATCATGAATGATCGACCGCGTTTCGGTCGTCGTGTTGATGATTTTTCGGATATCACTGATGGCCAATTGATATCTGATGACGGCGAAACTGTTCAGGCGCATACCGATAAGGAATTGCAGGAATTCAGAGAAGCCTGCATGGCCAGGATTGATTCTGCCAAAGCTGCGTCGGCAAACAGTAATGAAGAATTATTGGCTGAGATGATTAATCTGGTCCAGCGCACAGCGGACCAGAGAAAATTTCTTTTAACGAATGCGGCCCAAAAGAGAATCGCCAAAGATATTTTTGACGATATGACAGGTCTTGGCCCGCTTCAAGAATTGCTTGACGATGATGAAGTGGCCGATATCATGGTCAACGGGCCAAACAGCGTTTTTGTCGAACGTAAAGGTATTGTCGCAAAAACAAATATTCGTTTTCGTGATGACACACATCTTGTCAATATCTGCCAGAGAATTGCATCTCAAATTGGCCGTCGCGTTGACGAAGCCAGCCCTATGGTTGATGCCCGTCTAAAAGATGGTTCTCGTGTGAACATCGTTTTGCCGCCGATTGCGCTTGACGGTGCTTCGATGTCAATTCGTAAATTCCGTAAGCAGGCCGTAGGTCTTGATGCTCTTGTTCGGTTCGGCTCAATGCCTGCTGAAATTGCCAGGATGCTTGAAATTGTTGCGCATTGCCGTCTCAATGTCATTATTTCTGGGGGAACTGGTTCTGGTAAAACAACACTTTTGAATGCTTTAAGCCGTCATATCGGACAGACCGAACGTATTGTTACGGTTGAGGATGCTGCCGAATTGCAGCTCCAGCAGCCACATGTTGTCCGTCTCGAAACCAGGCCGCCAAGCCGTGAAAATAGAGATACAGAAGTTACAGCACGAGATCTGGTCAAGAACGCTCTCCGTATGCGTCCTGATCGTATCATCATCGGTGAGGTTCGCGGGACTGAAGCTTTTGACATGCTGCAGGCTATGAACACCGGCCATGATGGATCCATGTCTACAATTCACGCCAATAATGCCAGGGATGCAATTGCGCGTATTGAGAACATGGTTCAGATGTCAAATGCCGGTTTGACGATTGAAGCCGTCAGAAATCAGATTGTTTCAGCCGTAAATATCATTGTGCAGATTCAGCGTCAGAGAGACGGCAGAAGGCGTCTTATCCAGTTCGTTGAAGTCGCCGGTATGGAAGGTAAAACCCCTCTATTAAATGATATCGCTAAATTCGTGGTTGATGGCGAAACCGCTAATGGTGAAGTCCGTGGTCATTACGAAATTAACGCTATTAGATCATCTTTCCATGAAAGACTAGTTTATTTCAAAATGGAAGAGCTTTGGAAAAAAGCTCTTGAGGATGCTCAAAGGCTATGAATATATTTTTAATTGCAGCTTTAATCGTTCTCGGCATCATGTTTTATGCCGGTGTTATTGTATGGTATATTGCCGTCAGACGTAGAGATACGAATATCGAGGATATTATTCAGGCAACCCTGGCAAGACAGGGAGTTTTGAACGGCATTACAACTAATTTCCAGCTCAGAATTGATCGCCAAGAAGCTGAAAAAATTTCCGCCTATAAAAGAATGGAAAAGGTCATCGGTGTTGATGCCTATGAAGCCTTGTATTATCCTGTCCAGCAATGGGTTATTATCTTAATCTCGATAATTCTGGCAATTCTTTCAGAACTTTTTTGCTACCTTACTTTTGGTTATTCTTTGCTTTTATATGAAAGCCTTCTTCCTTTTATATCTCTTGGTTATGTGAGATGGATGTTTGGCTTTTTGCACAATAGACGCAGAAACAAGCTTTTTATGCAATTGCCTGAAATTCTTGACACAATTACAAGAAGCTTGAAAATCGGTGTTTCTATTGGTGAATCAATTAAATTAGTCGCTCGTGATGCACCGTTGCCGACCAGAGTTGAGTTTCAGAAATTATCTGAAAATATTGCTCTCGGTATGACGGTTGCCGAAGGCATAAAAATAATGGCCGCCGATAATAAGCTCGCCGAATACAAATTCATGGCAATAGCGGTTTCTTTGCAGTCCACAACAGGTGGCAGTATTGCCAATACGCTTGAAAACGTTGCTGATGTTGTCAGGAACCGTGTGTCGATTAAATTGAGAGGCAAGGCTTTAACCGGTGAGGCTAGAGCAAGTGCAACGATTCTGACAGTTTTGCCGATCCTCGTCATTATGGCGTTGGCATTTATTAGTCCTGATTATATCAAAAAATTATTTACAACACATTCGGGAAGACATTATTTTGGTGTTGCTACCGTAATGCTTTTAATGGGTCAGGGTATTATGAGAAATATGGTCAAGAAAACGCTTAATTCGGTGAAATAAACATGTTTGAATTAGCAGAAGCCGTTTCGATCGCCATGGCTTTCGTGATCGTATTTTTGGGATATCTTGTTTTTCAAGAGTGGTTTAGCAATGAAAGATTGATTGACCGCGTTGAAGAGGTAATGGCTGCCAGAAAAGGCATTATTCTTAATAAGAATCGCGACAAAAAGCGTGATGATCAAAGTATTAAGGGGATTGCCAAACGCATTGGAACATGGTTCGCATCAACAGGAATGTTCAATGCTAAAAACCTCGAATCTTTGCAATCATCTTTGAGAGCTGCCGGAATTAGAGATAATACGGCATATACTGTTTTGATTGGGACCAAAATTATTGCGGGAATAGGTCTTCCTATTCTCACAACCTTATTGGCCCTTGGCATGCATATCAAAGGTATAGAAGTTTTAGCCTTTTCATTCGGTGGCATGGTTGTTGGGTTGATGGCACCAGAATGGTCACTCAGAGCTTTTAAAACGAAATATCAAAAAGCTATTCAAGAGGGCATTCCGGACGCTCTTGATCTTATGATTATTTGCGTTGATTCAGGTCTTGGCTTGGAAACGGCATTAAAACGTGTTGCACACGATATGGCGGCTGATTATCCAATTCTAAGCACTGAACTACAAATCACGAGTCAGGACATCCAAATCAATCCGGATGTCAATGCTGCACTGAAAGCTTTAGCCAACAGAACACAAATCGAAAGTGTCGGACGTTTAGTCTCGACATTATTGCAGAGCATCAACCGTGGAACACCGTTGATCCAGGCTTTACGTTCTCTTTCTGACGAAATGCGCCGTGCGGCATTGGTCGAATTCGAGGAAAAGGCGGCTAAATTGCCAACAAAAATGACGGTTCCTATGATTACCTTCATTCTTCCAGCCCTGATGACAGTCATTGTCGGGCCAGCGGTTGGAGGTATCTTCAAGGCATTGGCACATAGCCATGCTTTTGGTAAGTAATTTTTTATTTGACTAAACAGCAAAAGAAATACATAAAGAGAAAATGAGCAATATTCATTCATTTACCAAGCGTATTTCCCCGCTTGTTCTTATTCTTGGTTTGGCGGCTTGTGCCGCACAGCCAACATCTCAGGCAACGGCCAAGATCGGGGCCAAAACGTTGAATGTTGGACAGGCGGCTTTGTCTGCCGGGCATCCAGAGATGTCGATTGGGGTTGCCAATGCTGTCCTCAGGCGAAACCCGAAGAATGTTCAAGCTTGGGTTCTGAAGTCAACGGCTGAATATGAGTCTGGTGACATTCAGGGTGCTGAAGCTGCTGCTGGCCAGGCCGTTACGCTGGCTCCGAGAGATGTAGGAGCCAATATGGCTTTGGGTCGCGCTTACGCCAATACTGATCCAAAGCGTGCGCTACAGTCCTTTAAGCTGGCTCATGCTGGTGCGCCTGATGCGGTTGGTCCAGCTATTGATCTTGGCGTTTCTTATATCCAGAACGGATATGGCGACAAAGGCGTGAAAGTTCTTCAGCAGGTCGTTAACGCTCATCCTAATAATCAGACCGCTGTGATGGATTTGGCCCTTGCGATGACTGTGAGAAATCATCCTGGTGACGCATTACGTGCTGCGGCTCTTTTACGTCCTATTGCTGATCAGCCTAATGCTTCCGGAACTATGAAGTCGGTTTATGATTATATCAGCAGTATGGCGGGAGAACCGGCTCGATAATGTGACAGCTATGTGATAATATACTTGTTTTGGATGTAGAAAATCGGTCTTTTTTTTACAGTTCATCAGTTTCTCCGCGTAGGTTACAAGATAAGTCTAAATAAAAAAATCACTTAAAATTTGAGGCTTCCCCCGAACACGCGGGGATAAGCCTAATAAAAAATATTTTTGATATTTTAACAGAGTAATTAATTTCTAATTTTAATGAACCCAAATCGTGCTACTAATTGTCATGGGAAACGTGTCGCCATATTTTGGTAGAGGAACCGGAATGTGGACATTATCGTTTAAAACATAAGTTACTTTAGCCTGAACTGATCCTGTAGCGCATGATGCGGTTCCGATTCCGGATCCTATTGTTTCCGTTGAAGATGGAACTGGTTTAGAATTCAGACCTGATGTTGCGGCGGCGGTCGATAAATCTGATTGTGAATAGCCACTATTGAAAGTTACTGTTGCCGATGTTTCAGATCCATCGCTCTGGAGGCAGGTAAACGAAAGTGTTGGCGGTTCCGCCAATGTAATTGAATCAACATCCGTTCCTGCTCTCAGAGCAAGAAGATGGTTTATGTCATCTGCATTGGTTGAATCGTTTGGGTCGCTCCAGGCAAAAATATGAACAGCCCTCATGGCGGCGGCCATTTGCGACCGTCCGGCCATGATAAACATGAAATCCGCTGTTCCCGTAACTAATGGCAAAAAGAAAAACAGGGTAACCAAAGCAAGTTCTATAGACGCGCTTCCACGCCCGTCTAAAGACAAGAAATTTTTACCTCTTGTTTTTTTCAGTTTGAACAAATCTGATACTCTTTGCATAATCTCACTATAGCGCAAAACGAATATGATTGGCAAACATAAGATGATTGTTTTTGAATATTGAAAAGATTAGGCTATGTTTGCACTCATGTAGCCTAAAAATATTTTTTGGACGCTGAAAATTAATTTTTAATATGTAGCCTAAAAATATTTTTTGGACGCTGAAAATTAATTTTTAATATGTAGCCTAAAAATATTTTTTGGACGCTGAAAATTAATTTTTAATATGTAGCCTAAAAATATTTTTTGGACGCTGAAAAT
>Ga0315298_1002719_pt1 | contig 29314 bp, 31 predicted proteins | sample WHS_1_MG_FD_203077 | JGI IMG/M metagenome (GOLD analysis project Ga0315298, IMG submission 203077) | Extremophilic microbial mat communities from Washburn Hot Springs, YNP, Wyoming, USA - WHS_1_MG | ecosystem: Environmental > Aquatic > Thermal springs > Hot (42-90C) | place: USA: Wyoming... | reverse complement strand
CTTGGAAGGAAATTCTGCAGGGCGAAAAAACCGCTTTGTAATGTTTGTCCCATAAATGCCCTATGTCCCAGACTTGGAGTTTACACTATTGATGTGGCAAAGGCTACTCCGTCAGGTAGTGGGCATTGAGGAGTTCGCATATGGTCTTTGCCAGTGCGTGGTAGCACATGTCAACGCCGGCTTTTTCAGTCACGATGTTAAGCGCATAATCCCTGCATGAGCAAAAAGTTCGGACAACCTCATATTCTTCAGTTCTCCCTCGAACGAACCAACGATCGCCCCTTTTAAAAACTCGCCCTCCTTTTATGGCCTCAATCGCTTTTCTGCCCCTAGTGCCGTAAACATCGATTATCTCTCGCTGTAGCTCTTCAGTCAACTCATCACTTTTCATTAGCTCTTTTAAAAGGGCGTTTCTCTTGGAGGCGAATTCTTTTGAGGGCATTTGGACCATCAAATCTATTTGTATGGTGCGATAATAAAAATAGAAAAACATGCTCGAGCAGACTTTGGAACTTCTCCGCAGAAACAGAATAAGATTGCTTAAACAGGCCGGTCAACATCAAGTTGTGGATGGCGCGCTCCTCGAGAGGATGGTCAATTATGCAGGGCTTTCACCTGAGGATGTCGTGCTAGAGATAGGTGCCGGGATTGGAAATCTCACCTCACTTATCGCTCGACGCGCGAAGAAGGTCATTGCCGTAGAACGGGACAGACGTTTCGCGAGGGTTTTGCGGGAGAGAGTTGGGCATTACAAAAATGTGGATATAATTATTGGCGACATTTTGAAGCTCAGATTGCCTCCTTTTGAAAAGGTGGTTGCAAACCTCCCCTATGGGATATCATCAGAGGTCACATTCAAGCTAATGGAGCAGGATTTCAAAATGGCAGTTCTGATGTACCAGCGAGAGTTCGCTGAGAGGCTCATTGCCAAGCCAGGATCAGATGGTTACGGTCGGTTGACCGTTATGGTTTACTACCGCGCCTCGGTCGAACTTTTAGAGGAAGTGGACCCATCCGCTTTTTTCCCCCAGCCCAAGGTTTTTTCTGCTTTGGTTAGGCTTAGGCCTCGCCGCCCGCCTTTTAAGATTTTGGATGAGGGAGTGTTTTCCGATGTGGTCAGGGCGCTTTTCCAACATCGTCGCCAGAAGGTTAGAAACGCCCTTTACCATTCTTTTCACGAAGTATTCACAGATCTAAATCTCAGGAAATCTGAGCGTAAACAATTGATTGAAAAAATTCTTCCGCAGGATCTCTTGAACCAGAAAGTTATCGAGCTTACACCTGAAAGGATAGGTGAGATAGCTAATTATCTGAGTGAAATTAATCCATGAAGTCCTCTGGCTTTGGCGGCTCCAATTTGAGTCCCTTACGCTTTCGCGTGTCGCGGATTACCTGTTCGGCGAGCTCGTGTGGGAGCGGTTCGAATCGGTCGAATTCAGTTCCCCAGATTGCCCTTCCTTCGGTTTCGGACCTCATCTCAGCAGCTAGCCCGAATGAATTCGCGACAGGCAATGTGGCCTTTATGATGGCAAGGTCTTCCTCGCTTTCCATAGTTATGATCTTGCCGCGTCTCCCTTGTATAACCCGGGTCACTTCACCGAGGAACTCTTGAGGTACGCGAACCTCCATCCTGAGTATGGGTTCCAGCACGGTGACGTTTGCCATGAGTATGGCCGCCTGCGTCGCGCGCCTGACCGCAGGGATGATCTGAGCCGGTCCTCTGTGGACGCTGTCCTCATGAAGTTGTGCGTCCACTATGAGAACTTTCAGTCCCCTGGTTGGTTCGCGCATCAAAGGACCTTCGTCAGTTACCTCTTTGAACGCCTCTAAAATGTAATCCTCTACCTCCCGCATGTACTGCACACCCTTAGTGATGTCGACCAGAACATTTGGCCCCTTTATCGACATGACTCCCTTGGCCGCATCAGCCTCCCATCCAAGCTCTCGTAGGATGCTTGCCCTTTCCTTCCGATCTTGATTGTCGAATATCTTGCCCTCCTCTATGGCCTTGATCACCTCTGGCTCCAAAGGTTCAACGGAGATTAAAAAGCGGTTATGTTTGTTTGGAGACTTTCCCTCTACCGGTCCTGCTTTTTTGGTTATGGTTTCCCGATAGACGACTATTGGTTCAGATGCAGTTACTTCTAGGCCTGCTTCCTTTAGCTTGTACTGTACGATCTCTAGATGGAGTTCACCCATGCCCGAAACTAAATACTCGCCGGTTTCCTCATTTATCTTAATCTTCACGTTCGGGTCCTCGCGCGAGATATTTTTGAGAGCGTTAACGAGACGGGGTAAATCTTGGAAATTTTTGGGCTCCACAGCGACGGTGACGACCGGTTCGCTGACGTAACGCAATTCCTCGAACCCTTTACCCTCAACACCCACCTCCACTAAAGTTTCGCCAACATAGGCTTCTTTCATGCCTATTATGGCAGCGATATTGCCTGCGGGGACTTTATCCACGATGACGCGATCCGGCCCCATGTAAATTCCAACCTGCTGTATCCTTGCCTCCTGCCCCGCGTTGACAAGCCTAACCGCTTTTCCTTTTTCGAGAGTTCCCGAGAAAATCCTGCCGGTCGATATCACCCCTGCATGCTCATCCACGATGATATCGGTTATAACCATGCAAATCTTGCCATTTGGGTTGCAAGAAATCATGTCTTTTCCTAGCTCGCTATCTGGATCGCCCTTCCATATGACTGGCACACGATCAGCTTGGGCTTGTTTTGGGTTGGGGAGATGCCTGACCACCATGTCCAAGATGACCTCGTAAATTGGACTTTTTTTGGCCAACTCGGATTGGGCGCCGGTTTTGTATGCGTTTATTATGTCTTTAAACGTGATGTTTTTCTTCTTCATCTGTGGGATTGAGAGTGCCCACTTTTCTTTTGCCGAGCCAAAAGCTACTGAGCCATTTTCAACGTTTACCTGCCATTTGTCCGCCATATCCTTCGGGGCGAATCTTTTGATCAACTGATTGAACTTGGAGATGATCTTAATAAATCGCATCTGCATTTCATCTGGCGTCAACCTGATCTCGTCGATGAGCCTGTCAACTTTATTTATGAAAAGCACAGGTCGGGCCCTCTCTCGTAGAGCCTGACGGAGAACTGTTTCCGTTTGCACCATGACCCCCTCAACAGCGTCCACAACCACTATTACGCCGTCTATTGCCCTCAGGGCCCTCGTCACATCACCGCTGAAATCGACGTGGCCTGGCGTGTCTAGGAGGTTAATGATATATTCCTCTCCGTCCAAGTTGTGCGCCAAACTCACAGCTGAGGTCTGGATGGTTATGCCGCGCTGCTGCTCAATTTCTAGGAAGTCGGTGAAGAGCTGTTCGCCTGCCAGCTCGAAGCTAATTATGCCCGACGCAGCGACCAGGCTATCCGTGAGGGTAGTCTTCCCGTGGTCTACATGTGCGACGATGCCTATGTTCCTTATCCTCTCAGGTATCCACATGAGCTTTTGTACGTCGGCGATGTGTTTGTAGCGTCTCATGGTATTACCTATATTGATTTTGTCATCTTTGGGTTATTTACAAATTTAAGACTTATGTTTTCAATAAAACTTTCCTGAGGCAAGATTTAACATTATTGTTGGTCGTTGGTCGATTGCTGCATGGGCGGTTCTACTGCCCGAATAAAAGCCTGTCTGACTCAAGTCCTTTCTCTTCTTTTGGCTCAGGGAATTTTTTAGGCAGGTCCTCAATCCTCTGTCCGATCCCTATTGTGTTGCCTATGCCGGCGACTATGACCACATCTCCGGGCTTTGTGCGTTCACGGATCGCCCGTTTGACACGTTCAACCGTAATGTCAACCGAATTTGCAAGGCGCTTGTTTAATTGGGTTATCGCCTCTTTAAATGATTCTTTTATGATGATGGCGTCTACTGGCACCTTCTTCTTTACGGCTATCTCTTCAATCTTGTACTTCTCTGTGGGCGGACCCCCAATGGCTGCCCCCACGCCTTCTATGACGTGCCCGCTCATCTCGCCTTCGAGCTTCAATCCGGCATCTATCATTATAATGCGTCCGACTTTGTGGCGTTTGGCGAGCCGCGCGACTAGTTCACCCGGTTTTCCAACTCTGCCCCCCGGACCCTTTGCCTTAACGATGAATAGTTTTCTGCCCTCAAACTCGGTCTGAGCACAGACCGTCTCTTCGATTAACTCCTTGAACGGTGCATTGTTCGCGAGTTTTGTTGCGACCATAGCCCCTACCCCGTCGCCTATTGATTTTCCTTCGGCGAAAGTTTTTGTGGCTTCGAGGAAAGCTTTTGCGTATTCCCTTAGGATGGGCATCTGCATCTGTAAAAGCATCACTAGCTGGTAGCTCTTGGTCTTCTCTGCGAGCAGTAGGTAGTGCCTCACCACGCGGAATAGCCAAAAGTTGGCTATAGCCCCTTCAATCGTCATCTCTATGTTGGCTGCGGTTTCTGGGTCAGTGTTTGGGGCGAAGTGTTTAACTGCCCCCTCAAATCTCTTCTTTCTTACGTCGAGCACATGTTCAAGTCTTCTCAGCACGCCTGAGGGGTCGTCGCTCACAGGCTCGATCGTGAAGAATTCCAGAAAATTGTCGAACTCCTTTATAATCTCCCTTTTTTTGCGGCCATGTTTTGTCAAAAGGTTCAAAGCTATCCTCCTGCTTTCCTTGGCCCACTCGCCAAGCTCCTTTGCTGACCTCTTTATTTGCCCTACAGCAAGGCGGGATTGCAGCGCGAGGAGCTGGGGGGTGAAAATGGTGTAAATAAACCCCATTAGGAAAAGGACGACTAGCCACGTGATTATATTTTCGGGGCCAAGGTCTATCGGCATGCGCATCACTGAGTTTTTGATAATTGTGTTTTTGACATTTAAAAATATTGGTCCACCACAATAAATAAAGTTTCTTTATACAAAGTTAAAATTGCGGGGGTTGCCGAGCCAGGTTAAAGGCGCCAGATTCAGGGTCTGGTCTCGAAGGAGTTCGGGGGTTCAAATCCCCTCCCCCGCACCATGGGCTGAAAAGCGAGAATCGGGCTCCTTTCGGGTTTTCCGTATGACAAGCGTCCCGCTTCTGGAGAAGTTCGGCTGTGCACTGCCTGATCAGGCTGGAAAACGGGGAATTGCTAAAATTTTGCGGCCATGTATTCAATCACCGGATCTGGAATGATAAAAGAGCCGTTTTCTAACCTTTCGAGGTAACCGTACCGCACAAGATTATCCAGCAGGTATGTGAGATCTGATTTAGAGATGGGGCCCAGCTTTACACTGGCCCTCTCATATATCTCAGACCACTTCATGGCGCCACTCGCGATCGCCTTTAGCACAGCCTGGTAGCGATCGCTCCACCGCAGAATTTTTTTGCTCTCCTCAGCTGCCAGTTTCGCTGCCATCTTCAAAAACCACCCCAGGTCAGCCTTTCCTTCTGAAACGCATGTGTGGCCATAAAGGGTCAACCATCCTATCAGCCCGTCGAGAGCATCCACCACTTTCTCCAAATCTGGCGGTTTCGCTTTAGCTTCCTTGAACCCATTCTCTAGGAAATCCATCGCCTCCTCGCGACCAAGCCTTCCAAGCTTGATGATCCTTGCATATCTGCCGTAGAGAGGCGAGCGAGCGTTCTCCATTCCCAAGAAATCGTGTAGCAGGCCAACTTGGGATCCGGTCAAGATGAATGTTAAATCGTCCAAGTTGTCGATAGCCCATGCCAACAGCCCGTCGTACCTCATCCTGCCCGCAAGCCTCAAGTACTGCGCTTCATCGATGGCCACGATCATCCTCTCCCCGTGGTCCGAAGCCCATTTGTCTGCAGCCCTGAAGACATCGGTGAGCGAGGCACCCTTCTCCCTCCAGTCGAGCTGAATTTCAAACCCAGCAATTCTGATTCCTCGCACCTTTTCCAGCCACGATGCGAGGCGATGAGTCCTGTTCAGCCTCGAAAGTTCCTGGGATAGCGCGTGGTATAAGTAAAATTTCGAAACGGATCCGTGGGCAAAGTAAACCTCTCGGAGGTCTAGCTTCACAAAAGGGCGTTTAGATTCTGATAGTGCAACATTCAGCAGCGACGATTTGCCGAGCCTTCGTATTCCTTGGATTACCACCAATTTTTCCTTTTCGATCGAGTCGAGCAGTTCATGTAACTCAACTTTCCGATTGTATAAATCTCCTTTTTTCTTCTTAGGTTCAGGATCAAACAGCATCAGTTCTACCCATTGAACTAGTTCTACCCTTTGAACTATTTAAGGTTGATGCTAAGCGTCCTGCGGGAGTCGGGGGTTCAAATCCCCTCCCCCGCATCATAGGTTAAAAATGGTTGGTGCATTTTATAGAATGACCGAGTGCTGGTTTTTGATCTTCACGTAGTCTTTGACTTACAAATGTTGCAAGGAAACAGCTAGGTCTAGGAATAAAGCGCCTCGAAGTCTTATAAGGTAAAGTCTATTCGACCAATAATATCATTTATTTTTTAGTTCCAAGAGGTTTAAAAAATAGTTAACCAAGAGCCGAACAAAATTATTTTTTATTTGTTATGTCCAAAAAACAAAAAGCTTTTCTCATTGGATTCAAATTAAAAAACGATGAAAATTTATGATTTGAAGGGGAGGCTGGCGATAGTCAGAAAAAATTTTGATGGGAGGATTACCGTAGCCGGCGATATCCACGGCGATTTTAAGTCCTTTGAGCGGATAAGAAACGTATTTATGCAAGGCAGGGACCAGCTGCTTGTTTTCTTGGGAGATTACGCCGACAGGGGCAGCGAAGGGTTGGAGGTTGTGGAAGGGGTAAAAGAACTGCTGAAAAAGTTTGAAGATCGAATAATAGCTTTGAAGGGAAACCACGAGGATTATCTGGATGGGGTGCCAAGATTCAGCCCGTGCGATCTGCCGCGCGAGGTGGAGAGAAAGCGACACGTAAAATGGGAAGATTTCTTCAATGAATTTAAGAGGGAATTTCTTGAGAAATTGTATCTCGCAGTCCTGATTCCAAGCTTTGCCCTTCTGATACATGGCGGGATATCCTCAAAAATTAGTGGAGTGAAAGATCTCGAGAGTCCCTCTTCTGAAGTCGAGGAGGATGTGTTGTGGAGCGATCCCTACGAGGGGGAGGGCGAATACCCAAATTTCAGGGGGGCGGGGGTCCTCTTTGGTAGAGACATAAGTGAGAAAATTGCGAGAAGAATTGGGATAAAATATATTCTGCGTGGGCATGAGCCCAGAAAAGCCATAGGTGGCCCGTGTGTGGAGCACTCGGGAAGGGTTTTCACCATAAGCTCAACCCGTGTTTACGGGGGGAGACCTTTCGTAATGAGTTTCAAACCGCAAGAGGACCTGACCGTGGCTCGGCTACTGAAAGGCGTGGAATATTTGTCCTGAAGTTGGAGTTAAGTTGTTTAAGGGTCTTTATTAAAGGCCTGTCTAACAGTTTCTGTTTTGCGGGGCTCGCATTTTAACTTTGCAGGATTAATGGCATGATAGTTCAATTTATTTTCTCTAAAGATAATCAAATATCGTGGTTATATGGTGAAAATCGTTTCAAAAAGCGTTGAGGAAACACCCGCTGCGGGAGGCAATAAACTTCGTCTGCTTGCCCACCCGGCAAAGACTGGAAACATATATTGTCAGGCATCTCTTCTGCGAATTCTACCAAAACATGAGTTTCCTAGCCATTTCCACCCAGACTCTGAGGATGTTATTTACATTTTAAAAGGTAAAGCTACTTTTACGGTCGGCGAGGAAGAATTTGATGTCGAGCAAGGCGATGTAATAGTCATCTCAGAGGGCATTGTGCACTCTGCGATTAATTATTCAGACGAGGATGTTGAGATGCTTGTGTTTCAGGCCCCTCTACCCAGATTTGAGTTCATTAAGTAACCTAAAAGTTCAGGCGCAACAATTGTCAGCTTGCGATAAATTCTATTAGTAATCATGGTTAAATACGGATTTTTTGGGCAACTGCTTCCACTTTTTTGGTTTTTACCTTGAAACATAAATACAATGACAACTAACGACTTTCAGGTGCGGTGATGGGAGCTCACGGGATGATAAGAAGCATCGTTATCCAAGGACTTTTCATTCTGCTCATATGCGCGATAATAGAACTCAGTGCCGGCTCAGTACTGACCGCGATGGAGGATTATTTGACAACTTTGTTACCCGGGCTTATAGTCATGGTTCCCCCGTTGATCGATCTGCGCGGGAATATTAACGGCGCATTGGCGTCAAGGCTCGGAACTGCGCTCCATTCGGGTGTGATTGAGCCAACTTTGAAGATGTCGGCTGAGCTAAAGATAAATCTGGCTTCATCGTTGATTTTAAGTTTTATTGCTTCAGCCTCGATCGGCGCTATTTCATATGTCATCGCATTTTTTTCCGGACTTCAGCCTGTTAATTTTTTTGCTCTGATGGCGATCGCTTTAATAGCGGGTTTTTTGTCGGGCGTCATCTTGGCGGTTATAACTGTGGTGATCGCAATCTCCGCATATCGGAGGGGATGGGACCCTGACAATGTGACTAGTCCGACTATGGCAACAATCGGTGATATCGTTACAGTGCTTTGCATTTATCTTGCCGTGCTTTTGCTCGGGTGAGAAAATGCCAGTATATAGCTTTAAGAGAATACTCATCGAGAGTTACCCCATACTTGCGGCGTCGGCGTTGATAAGTTTGGGTGCCGGGTACCTGCTCAGCGCTAACATCGACAAGATTAAAGCCATCCCGTTTATTTTAATGATGGTCCCCCCCATGAATGGGATAGGAGGTAACATAGGTTGCATTCTCGGCGCGAGACTTGCATCCGCGCTCCATCTTGGAACGGTTGAACCGAAGTTTAAAGGGCAAAAAGTTCTTCGCTGCAACGTGATCGCTTCGTTGCTTATGGGTCTGATTATTTTTTCCTTCTTGGCTGTCGTTTACTTTGTGGCAGGCTTGACGGCAGGGCTGGGCATTCATAGTTCGATTAGATTGATGCTTATTTTTCTTATGGCGGGGGTGATACTGATTCCTTTAATTATCCTGTCCACTGTTATCCTCGCTGTAGTCTCATTTAAAAAGGGTTTGGACCCGGACAACGTCGTGATCCCCCTCACAACCTCTTTTATAGACATTTCTGGCGTAACCTGTTTACTTATATCAGTAAATATAATAGGAGTGTGATTGAAGTATGGAGATTGAATATGAACCTAAAAGCGTCAGGGAACTCATGACAGAGATGAAGGACACCTCAGACCTGATGATAGATCTTGCTTACGCCTCAATACTTTTTGAAAGCGATGAGCTGGCGGGACGCGTTCTGGAGCTTGAGTCCAAAATGGATGAGCTGATGTACAGGATAAGGGTGACCGCCGCCGCCGCGGCAAGAGGCGTGGAACAGGCGAAGAAGATCACGGGGATTCTACAGGTCGCGAACGCTGCTGAGATGATATCAAACGCCACCGGGGATATGGTAGATCTGGTCCTGAAGCGCGCTAAAATACACAGGGTGGTGAGGGAGGCCATAGCCACCGCTGATGAAAGGCTGGGGAAAATAGGAGTCTTAGAGGGTTCTGAGCTGGTCGGAAAAAGCCTCGATGAGCTAAAACTTCCCTCCAGCATAGGCATTTGGATACTTGCGATAAAAAAGGGGGAATCATGGATTGTTCCCCCAACGAGGGACGATAAAATAGAGGTGGGTGATGTTTTATTTGTCAGGGGTCCTCCGGATGGTGTTGAGATGTTGTGTAAGATGGCCCGGACCACACTGGAGGGATGCCCATTCCGTGCGTTCAAGGTTATTCGCACAACCCTCGCGGAGATGAGGGATCTCAGTGGGATTATGGATGACCTAGCATACTCCTCAGTCCTGCTAGGCTCTAAGGAAATTGCGGAGGAAGTCATGGAACTTGATAAGGAATTCGGTGAGCTTAATCACAAGCTTTGGATCGATACTTTAAAGGCCGCAAGACGTGAGAAAGACCTTGAGGCATTGAACAGCATTTTACAGGTGGCCAAGTGTATGGAAAGAATAGCGGATGCGGCGGAGCTAATAGTCGATATCGTTTTGAGGGGGGTTGAGCTTCACCCAGTTTTCGCTAAAGCGATCGCTGAGGCAGACGAGGGGGTTGCGAAGGTGGAGGTTCCCCAAGATTCTCCTCTGGCTGGGAAAAGGTTGGGCGATTTAAACCTTTGGTCTACAACTGGCGTTTATGTATTGATGATAAAAAGGAATGCCCGCCACATATTCGATCCAAGCATGAACTTGAGGCTACAAGGGGGGGATGTTCTCATTGTGAGGGGTCCTCAGCTTGGAATAGAGAAGCTTAGGGGCATGGTCGGCAAGACGCAAAATGCTGAGGCATCAGCTTAAGTGTTGGGTCACAGAGCAACAGAAATCCGATCGTTATGCGCGTTTTGGCTGAGCTAGTTAAGTGACAAAACCTCCTGAGGAATTTCTTATCTCTCCAGTGCGAGTAGGGCGACTCTCTCCATCACCAGTTTTTGGATATCATAAGTTTTCAGCAAAATAGGCGGTATCGAAAAAGTGTTGAGCAAAACCTTGGTTTTTTCCTCATTAATTTTTAGTGAGGCATCATCGCGCACGATTTTTAACTCTGAGAGAATTTCGTTCATCGCACGTTCGACCTGATCGTTTGAAAAACCTATGGTTATGAGGGCAATCTCCCTGTCAGATTTGGTTATGCCTACTATGCTCAATGCGCGCCCGATCTGTCTTTGCGCGGATGTCCAGCACGCCAGTTCGACCCCTAGGGAGGAGGCAAAATTAATTCCCGTGGCGAATGCTGTTAGGGCCAATCGAGCGGAGTGAAGGAGGTGCTCCGGCCCAGCGATGCATGAGCTTTTGAAGATCTGGCTGGTCGTCCCCAATTTTTGATCTATTTCAGAAATTTTTTTGAGCAGCTCGTCAACTTCGTCGGCGTTAATTCTTCCCCCGGCTATACCTACGCAACGTTCGCCAAACGCCCCCCAGAGCTTGAACAAGAAATTATTTTCCAAATCTCTCACTTATTGTTACTTGGAATTTCACTTTTTAATGGCCTTTTTGCGCATTACAGGCACCGGTTTTGGTATTTTAGTTTTTTGATACACGTGTAACAAATATTTGCAAAAAAGAATTTATCGTTTTTTTAGAAAGTGCTTTATGCGTCGTTCGATGAAGTATTTGCGAAGATTATGCGCTTGACGGCATATAAAGTTAAGATAGAGGATCTAATTAACGGTCAATTCGTCCGCGGGAACGTGCCAAAGGAGCCAAGTTTTTTGACAACGCCTTGGGGCAAGAGAGTGTCCCGCGTCCGCGTTATGGGTACCGTTGTGGAGAAGTTTGTCAGGGATGATCAGGGCTATTGTACATTAAGGCTCGATGACGGAAGCGGGACCATAACGGTTCGGGCATGGCGGGAGGGCGTCCCGAATATAATTGATCACCAAGTGGGAGAAATTGTGGACATAATAGGTCGCGTCCGTGAATATGCGGGCGAGATCTATCTCGTCCCCGAAATAATCTCAAGGGTAAGGGATCCGAACTGGGAAATCGTTAGAGAACTTGAGATTCTAAGGGATAGAAAGAAAGCCCTTACCGAAGGTTGGCGTCCCAAGCAAATAATTGAGCCAGAAGTAAGAAAGCTGGAGGTAGAGGCCCCTTCGGTTAAAGCTGTCGAGCCAAGAGCTAAAGAAGCGGAAATCGAGGAAGTAGTGGACATTGAAGAGGAGGCGCCCCTGCCTGAAGTTCCGAACGAGGTAAAACAAAAGGTTCTCGTGGCCCTTGACAAGTTAGATAGGGGGGACGGGGTAATGCTGGTTGAGCTAGCTGCGGAGCTTGACATGCCTCAATCTGAGGTTGAAGACGCGGTGAGGGTTTTAATTTCGGAGGGTGAAGTATTTGAGCCGAGGGTTTCAAAATTTAAAAGATTGAGGTGATTGCACGGAATACGAGAGAATGTTGGAAAGGGCGTTCGGCCAAATTCCGAAAACTGTTTTCGAAAAGGCACGTTTTCAAATGCCCGAGGCCGACGTTGTGGTGGTGGGGAACCGCACCACGCTTAGGAATTTCAGGAGCATAGCCAATGACCTGAACCGTGAGCCAGACCACTTGCTCAAATTTTTGCTTAGAGAATTGGGCGCGTCAGGCAATATTGAGGGCACACAGGCAGTTTTTCAAGGGAGGTTCACAAAGTCCATGGTCGACGAGAGAATCAGGCGTTACGCTGAAGAATTTGTGCTATGTAAGGAATGCGGGAAGCCGGACACAAAACTCATCAAACAGGAGAGGTTCTACGTGCTCAGATGCGAGGTGTGTGGTGCTAGGGCGCCAGTTAGGAGCGTGTGACGATGCCTTTGCTCAGAATAATCAAAACGGAGGGCGAGGTGCTAGTGATAATCTGTGACAAAGACCTGCTTGGAAAGGAGTTTAGGCAGGGTGAATTCAGGCTACATGTCAGTGAATCATTTTATATGGGGGAGGAGGCAAGCATTGAAAGGTGCATCTCTGCTCTAAATGAGGCGACAATAGCGAACTTGGTTGGCTCCATCGTTGAAGACGCAATCAAAGCAGGAATAATCGATCCGCAGTGCGTAATGAGAATTCAGAACGTGCCGCACGCGCAGTTGGTCAGAATTTAGGTCTTTGATCAGGACGGCTTACCCAGAGGAAACATTCTAATTAACATGCAGGCAAAATTTTTCAGGGACAGTATTTATCAGTCATGGTAGCCATGAGAGAAGAAAAATCGCATCTGAGCAGGCGCTTTTGTTATAAGTGCGGCGCTATAGTAGAGGAAGGTGAACTCCTTATAGATGGCCTCTGCCAGAAGTGCTTTTTCGGTGAGCATTCGCTCCTGAGACTTCCGGGCCTGATCGAGGCCAGAGTTTGTCGTAAATGCGGTGCATTTTTGATGGGCAACAAATGGCAAGTTCCGGGGGATAAGGACTCTGCGGTAGAGGAGGCCATAAAATCGATCGTTCTTTCGCAATTGCGGATAGCCCAATGGGACGGTCAACTAAAATTTTTCGCGCCCTCTGAAGTTAAGGGCGTCAAAATAGGTGTGAGGGCATCATTTAAAAGCGGACGAGAGGCCCGAGCAGAAGTTCAGGTGCTTGGCAAAGTTCATCCCCTCCAGAAAGTTCCCCATTCCGAGCGAGCATCGGTGGATGTAAAGTTGAATTTCGTATCCTGCAACGCGTGCTCTTTAAAGAGCGCAAGGCATTACGGGGCCATATTACAGGTGAGGGGTGTCAACGAAGACGAAAAAATGAGGATAAAAAAGATGCTTGAGGGATATGTTGAAAAGGCCGGGAAAAGGGACAGGGAATCTTTCATCGCAAAGGAGGAGGATAGGCGGGGCGGATTTGACCTTTACGTGAATCCCCTCGGTTTGGCAAGGCACCTAGCTTCATTGCTCAAATCCGAGTTTAAGGCTAGCGTCGTAGAGAGCGCAAAGTTTACAGGAGTGACAAAGGACGGACGAAGAAAATATGTGGTTTCAATCGTCGCCCGTTTAAAAAAGGGGTTGAAGAGAGGCGAAGATTCCTCCCTTTGCTCGACAGATATTTAAACGAAGGAGCTTTATAGAAAAAAGGGCAGCTAAGCTGATATTTTCGTCGGTGGTAAAATGGTGATGTTGAGCGGCGCAAAGGCACTTATCGAGTCATTAAAGGTAGAAGGGGTCAAACACATCTTCGGCATACCGGGAGGCGCTGCAATAAACATTTATGACGCCCTCTACGATGAAACCGAGATCCGCCACATTTTGGTTCGCCACGAGCAGGGTGCAGCCCATGCCGCCGATGGTTACGCTCGTGCATCTGGTAGGCCAGGGGTCTGCATGACAACTTCTGGGCCGGGAGCGTGCAATTTGGTGACGGGAATCTTAAACGCGTACATGGATAGCTCACCAGTTGTGGCCATAAGCGGGCAGGTCCCAAATGCTATGATTGGGACCGATGCTTTTCAAGAGGCAGACATGCTCAGCGTGATGTTGCCGATAACCAAGCACAATTTTATAATTAGGCGACCCGAAGACGTCCCGCGAGTGGTCCGGTTGGCGTTTAAAATTGCTACCACCGGGAGGCCAGGCCCGGTGCACATTGACGTTCCGAAGGATGTTCAGGTAGGAAATGCGGATGTAGAAATTCCAGCAAAGATCGAATACAGGAAGACTCAAACATTCAAACCGGAGATGAGCAGGGTAGCGCAGGCCGTAAGTGTTCTCACGAATGCGAAACAGCCGCTTATATTTGCGGGCGGGGGAGTAATTTGGTCGGGGGCTTCGCAGGAGCTATTAACCTTCGCGGAAATGCTGGGCGCGCCTGTGGTCACATCCTTAATGGGAAAGGGGGCAATCCCCGAGGATCACCCTCTAGCTTTGGGCATGATAGGCATGCACGGCAGAATAGCAGCTAATTTGGCGATTACAGAATGCGATGCACTTTTGGCGGTGGGGGCGCGATTTGACGATCGGGCGACAGGAGATGTTAGATACTTTGCACCCAAGGCAAAAATAATTCATGTCGATGTCGACCCAGTAGAAATAGGAAAAAACGTCAGGGTGGATGTTCCTGTGGTGGGCGATGCGAAAGCTACCCTCTCGGCGATGATTGAGGTTCTCAAAGAGCATTCGAAGCTGCAAAAACCAAGCGAATGGCTGCAGCGCATTCAGAGGTATAAAAAGGAGTTCGCCCCCAAGATGGATTACGATGAGGTTCCTATCAAGCCCCAGCGAGCCATAAAAGAGATCATGAACGTCCTTGACGAAGACGCAATAGTTACAACTGAGGTTGGGCAATGCCAGATGTGGGCCGCCCACTATTTCACGGTTAGAAAGCCGAGGCATTTCATTTCTTCGGGAGGCCTTGGAACTATGGGCTTCGGTTTCCCAGCCGCAATGGGGGCAAAGGTTGCATGCCCCGACCGAGATGTGGTTGACATAGCTGGCGACGGTAGCTTTCTTATGAACTCCCAGGAACTAGCCACGGTTGTCGAAAACGGGATAAATGTGGTGGTTTGCATTTTTGACAACAGATATCTGGGCATGGTGAAACAGTGGCAGGACCTCTTCTTCAATAAGCGTCACTCATGCACTTATTTGGGCAAATCTCCGGATTTCGTGAAACTCGCTCAAGCCTATGGCGCGTGGGGAGATATTGCTACGAGGCCAAGCGAGATAGCCCCAAAATTGAGGGAGGCTTTAAAGTGCGGGAAGCCTGCGGTCTTGGACATAGTCACAGACCCGGAGGAGCAGGTTCTGCCAATGGTTCCGGCTGGCGGGCGACTTGATAAAATGCTGACGATTCCAACCTAGGTGAAAGTTGTGAGAACTCGAATATTCTCAATCCTGTGTGAGAACGAGCCGGGCGTCATGATGAGAATTACGCGAGTGTTCATGAGGCGTCAGATAAACCTCGACAGCATAACAGTTGGCATCGAACCCACCGGCTTGGCTAGGATAATTTTGATGTTCAGGTCGGATGACTTTATGGCCGAATTTTTGCGCAAAGCGCTTCTCAGGCTTGTTCAGATTATAGATGTTGAGACGATAGACCCCGAGACAAGCATAGTGCGCGAGGTGGCCCTGATCAAAACGCATCGTTTGGGCGAACAGGAGATACCTGAAGTTTTGCATCAGATTGATAAAATAGGAGGCAGGGTTCTTGAGTTTCGTGACAACTCGCTGGTGGCGGAGGTTTACGGAGATCATGAAAGGATTCAGAAGTTCATTGATGCCCTTGGTCCGAAATATATAAAAGAGGCGGCACGCTCAGGGCAAGTGATAGTATCGCGAAAAATGGAGTGATGAGATGGTTAGGGTTTACTACGATAAGGATGTCGATTTGCGTGTCTTGGAGGGAAAAACGGTAGCCATAATTGGTTATGGGAGCCAGGGTCAGGCACAGGCCAAAAATCTGCGCGACTCTGGCTGCAAGGTCGTCATAGGCGTTCGCACGGGGAAATCTTGGCAGAAGGCCTCCGAAGATGGATTTGAGGTCATGGAAATTTCAAAGGCAGCAAAAATAGGGGACATCGTACATATACTTATTCCAGACGAGCACCAGGCCCAAGTCTATCATGGGGAGATAGCCCCATCCATAAGGTCCGGCAAAGCTCTGGGGTTCAGCCATGCCTTCAATATCCATTTCAGGCAGATAGTTCCGCCTAGAGATGTTGACGTTATCATGGTCGCGCCAAAGGGTCCAGGGCCGATCGTTAGGCGCATGTACCAAGAGGGCTCCGGGGTACCGGGTTTGGTCGCAGTTGCCCAGGATTACACTGGGAGGGCGAAGCAGATAGCGCTGGCGATGGCCAAGGGAATCGGTTTGACGCGCGTGGGGGTTGTTGAGACGACTTTTAAAGAGGAGGTTGAAACCGACCTGTTCGGCGAGCAAGTTGTCCTGGTGGGAGGTGTTAGCGAGCTTATCAAGGCAGCATTTGAAATGCTTGTCGAGGAAGGCTATCAGCCAGAGATAGCATACTTTGAGTGTTTAAATGAGCTCAAGCTAATAGTTGATCTCATCTACGAGCGCGGGATAGAGGGCATGATGGCTGCGGTCAGCAACACTGCTGAATACGGCGGCAGGACTAGAGGCAAGTGGATAGTCGATGATCATGTGAAAGCCACCATGAGAAAAATCTTGGAAGACATTAAGAGCGGAGTTTTCGCTCGTGAGTGGGTAACAGAAAGTCAAAGGGGCCTACCGGAGTTAATGAGGATGAGGGAGGAGGCCAAAACTCACCTCATCGAAAAGGTCGGCAGGGATCTGCGAAAGCTGGCGGGAATAGAAAAATAGATTCGATTTTCAATCCCGCAAATCGTTTTTTCATCTTTTTAATGGCATCGGAAGAAAAATATACACCCAAAATATAACTTTTTCAGGATTTTTATGAGGCTCCGCAGTAGGGAGATAGTGGCGGGGGTGGAGAGCCTACCCCGTCGCGCCCTTTTAAAGGCAGACGGTTTAACGGATGCTGAGTTAGATCGCCCCTTAATCGCAATCGCGAACTCTTACAATCAGGTGGTCCCGGGGCACATTCATCTCAGGGAGTTGGGACAGGCGGTGGCAGAAGGGGTTAGAATCGCGGGGGGGACGCCGTTAGAGTTCAACACGATTGGAATTTGTGATGGCATACCCATGGGCACAATAGGTATGTGCTATTCCCTGCCTTCTAGAGAGATAATCGCGGACAGCTTAGAGCTAATGCTTGAAGCACATCGATTTGATGCCGTTGTGGCTATCGCGAGTTGCGACAAGGTCGTGCCAGGGATGCTTATGGGTTTGGCAAGGGTTGATATACCCTCGATCATGCTCACTGGAGGCCCAATGTTTCCGGGGAGGTGGAGAGGCCAGAGCTTGGATGTCATAAGTGCATTTGAGGCCGTTGGATCCCTTAAGGCGGGCAAGATCACAGAGGAGGAGGCAAAGCAAATAGAAAATTTGGCGTGTCCCGGGTGTGGCTCATGTTCCGGGCTCTTTACGGCAAATACTATGGCGTGTTTAAGTGAAGCTTTGGGGATTTCGCTTCCGTGCGTAGCGACCGCCCATGCTGCAGATTCCAAAAAGAGGAGACTTGCGAAGGAGAGCGGCATGCAGATAATGGAACTGCTTAGGAAGGATTTGACGCCCAGCAGAATCATGACCAAAGAGGCTTTTGAAAATGCAATAGTTGTGGACATGGCTTTAGGGGGGTCTACCAATACAGTTCTACATTTGCCTGCGATTGCCCATGAGCTCGGGATAGAGCTAAGTTTAGATTTGTTTGACGAGATTGGAAAAAAAACGCCACAGATATGCAATTTACGGCCTGGTGGCAATTATACTATGCTTGACCTCGAGCTCGCGGGCGGGGTCCCAGCCATTTTAAAAACCCTCAGCAAATTGCTTGACTTGGATCAGTTGACAGTCACTGGAAAGACGCATCGTGAGAATATCTCCAACGCTCAAATTTTCAATACAGAAGTAATCAGACCTTTGACTAATCCGATTAGGCCCGATGGAGGGATAGCAATTTTGAGGGGGAACATGGCCCCAGATGGTGCCGTGGTAAAGCATGCAGGGATAAGCAAGAAAATGTTAAAGCACGAAGGGCCCGCTAGAGTTTTTGATTGCGAGGAGGATGCAACTAAAGCCATCTTAAGCAATCAAATAGGGGGCGGAGATGTTATCGTTATACGTTATGAGGGCCCCAAGGGGAGTCCGGGCATGCGGGAGATGCTCGCCCCAACAGCAGCCATCGCGGGGATGGGACTTTCCGATTCTGTGGCCTTGGTGACGGATGGCAGATTTTCAGGTGGCACAAGGGGGCCATGCATCGGTCACGTCTGCCCTGAGGCTGCGGATCGCGGGCCCATAGCAGTGGTTGAGGATGGGGATATTATATCCATTGATATACCGAGAAGAAAAATTGAGTTCGAAATTACTGATGCAGAAATTAAGAGCAGGATCTCTAGGTTAGAGCCTTTTAAGCCTAAGATCAGAAAGGGTTATCTCGCACTTTACTCACAGATAGTCGGACCAGCGTCTAAAGGGGCTATTTGTAGGTAAGAGCATGAGCATGGGCATGACAATCGCTGAAAAAATATTGGCCCGCGCCTCCGGACGAAGAAGCGTTTCTCCCGGGGAGATAGTCGAAGCCAAAGTTGATGTTGTCATGGTCAATGACATAACTGCTCCATTGGCCGTTGAGGCGTTGAAAGAGATCGGGGTCGACAGGGTTTGGAGTCCGAGTCAGGTGGTTGTGGTGTTTGACCATCAGGCGCCGCCAACGACTATCGAAGGCGCTAGGGATCATGTCATGTTGCGCGAATTCGTGGTGGAGCAGAGAATCTCCAACTTTTACGATGTAAACGAGGGCATATGTCATGAGATTTTGCCTGAGAAAGGTTTTGCTCTCCCAGGTCGTCTTATAGTCGGTGCGGATTCTCACACATGCACTTACGGCGCATTCGGGTGTTTTGCGACGGGTATAGGGTCAACGGACGCAGCTGCCGTTCTGGCGACCGGAAAGCTTTGGTTCCGCGTGCCTGAAACTATGAGGATAGCCGTAGAGGGAAAGTTTAGGAAGCGCGTTTCTCCTAAAGACCTCATACTTAAGATAATAGGCGAGGTTGGCGCGGACGGTGCAACCTATCGCTCTGTGGAGTTTGCGGGCGAGGGTCTGAGGAACATAAGCATGGCGGGGAGAATGACGATATGCAATATGGGGGTAGAGATGGGAGCGAAAGCCGCAATTGTTCCCCCAGACAAGTTGACCGTCAAATATCTCAAAGGAAGGGCGAAGGGGAAGTACGATCTGGTTTACAGCGACGAAGACGCAGCGTTTGTTGAAGAGCTTTCATACGATTTGGATGGTGTGGAGCCTATGGTGGCTTGCCCGCACAGCGTGGACAATGTCCGCCCTGTGAGAGAAGTGGAGGGCATAAAGGTAGATCAGGCATTTCTTGGAAGCTGTACAAACGGCAGAATGGAGGACCTAGTTGAAGCTGCGAGGATAATCAGGAACAGGAAAATCTCGCCACATGTAAGGATGATCGTCGTTCCAGCGTCGAGGGAGGTTTATATGGACGCTTTAAACCGCGGAATTCTAAAAGTGTTCGTTAAAGCTGGGGCGATTGTTGAGTCCCCAAGCTGCGCAGCTTGCATGGGCGGCCACATTGGAATTTTGGGCCCGGGGGAGGTTTCAGTCTCCTCTTCAAACAGAAATTTCCGGGGGAGGCAGGGTAGCAAAGATGCGGAGATATACTTGGCATCTCCGGCCACGGTCGCGGCGTCTGCGGTTAAAGGTCAGATCACAGATCCAAGGGCGATTAGGTGATGGGATGCCTAAAGCTTGGGTTTTTGGGGACGATGTCAACACCGACGTTATAATCGCGGGCAGGTATTTGGTGAAGCGAGATCCAGAGGAGCTCGCTAAGCACGTGATGGAGGCCATTGATCCGAGTTTTGCGTCAAAAGTCAAGAAGGGGGACGTGATAGTCGCAGGTAAAAACTTTGGCTGTGGGTCAAGCAGAGAGCATGCGCCAATAGCTTTAAAGGCCGCAGGGGTTTCGGCGATAGTTGCTGAATCTTTTGCGAGGATTTTCTACAGAAACGCGATAAATCAAGGTTTGCCGGCCTTGGTTTGCCGGGGGGTGAGAAATGAGTTCAATACCGGAGATGAAATCGAAGTGGTTTTAAGGGAAGGGTTAATTCGAAATCTAACCACCGGCAAATTGCTGAGGGCTCAACCCATGCCAGAATTTATTCTTGAAATCTTAAATTCAGGCGGGCTTCTCCCTTATTTGAAGGCCAAAAAAAATAGTATCAAAGAACAATTCAAACGCTCACGAATTTTGATGTTTTCTGAAGGGTAGAAGTGCATTATAGGCAAAGGAGAAGCCTTTTAATGCGTACAAGAATAGAGGGCTTGGGGGTGTTATGTTCAAGCGAATGACATTATGCGTAACAGAGGCAACACCTGAGGAGGTGATCCAGGCTGCCATCAGGCTCTGCTCCAAGGATGCTGAGGTTTATGTGCTCCATGTGGTCCGTTTGCTTACAGATTTCAGCAGAAAGGAAGTTTCAGATAAGTTTTCTTGGGTGATGAGCCTTCTAAAGAAAGCCGGACTGAAAAGCAAGCTTGAGATAGTCGAATCCACAGACGTTAAAAAAGCCATCGTTTCATTTGCTAAGGAAAAATCCAGCGAGGTCATAGTGATAGGCACCATTCCTAGGAAAGGCTTGCTCGGGTATTTCTCCGAAAGCATTTCAGATTATGTGGTGAAAAATGCCCCTTGTGCTGTTGTACTTATCAAAAAAGCCGGGCAACTAGCATAAGAAGTCCGGGAAGTGAAATTGTTTGAGCAGCCCCTCTATATTTCCCATGCTAATTTTTATAGCAACGATTTTTTTGGTGTTCAAACACCCCACGATTAGAATTCCTTTTACATCGAGATATGTCCACATTGACTACGGTCTAGCCCCTATAATAGGAGTGATCGTTCTTTTTGCGACCCATTCGATAGATGGCAATACTGTCATTAGGGGTATTTTAGGAAGCGATAGTGTAAAACCCTATTCCATTATCATCCTGATCATGGCCCTCTCTTATATTTGCGTTTCGCTTGATTTCACGGGCCTTTTTGAGTATCTCTCTTTGCGCGTCGTTAACGCGTCGAATGGCTACGGAAAAAAGCTTTTCGTTTATTTTTTCCTCCTCACAGCGTTTCTCACCCTTTTTACCGATAACGACATTGTTATCCTTACTATGACGCTTATAATTTTCTACGTAAGTAAAAATGCAGGTTTAGACCCAATCCCTTTTCTGTTTACTCAATTTTTTGTCGTCAATGTTTTAGGCATGGCACTTTACATCGGAAATCCCACAAACATAGTGGCCGCGGATGCGTATGGGCTTTCCTTCATAGAATTTGCAAAGTGGATGTTTCTCCCCTCAATCTCAGGGGCAGTTACTTGCTTAATTTTGCTGTGGGTTATTTTTAGACGGAGGGTACCCAAAAAATTTAAAAAGCCGACGATAAATCCGAACTTAGCCCTCAAGAATAGGGATGGAGCTCTTTTTGGCTCCGCCTTACTAGCATTCACGATTTTGTTCATGAGCCTCCCTGTTAGCTGGACTGGGGTTCCTATATGGGCAGTAACTCTAATTTTCGCAACGGTGATGGCATTCCACGATTTAATTTTATACAGGTCCAATCGCGCCATTTTGTCTAGGTTGCCTTGGAAGATAGTGCCCTTTCTTATAGGCCTTTTCATTATAGCGGAGGGTCTAGCCTCCACAGGCTGGACAGATCTTTTTGCGTCCTTGCTCTCAAAAATTTCCGGGAACTTGGCAGGCGGCATATTCGGGATAGGTCTTCTGTCGTCCATTGCTGCGGGGTTTATGAACAATCACCCAATGACCATTTTCTTCGTCAAGGCATTTCAAAGCCCTCATTTCGCGAGCTTTGGGGCAAGTAAGCTTGGTCCGACATTAGCGTTGGTCATGGGGAGCAATCTGGGGGCGAACCTCACGCTCATGGGAGCGCTTGCAGGCATAATGTGGGCAAAAATTCTGTCCGATAAAGGTTGCTATATCTCATTCTCACAGTTCTCCAAGTACGGTTTCGCCGTGATGCTCCCTGTGATTACGGTGATCTGCTCTACACTTATGGTTGAGTTAATGTGGGCTTAGCTGTGGAAATTCCGCTGATATTTAAGATCGAATCGGACTGCAAGGCGTTTTTGGGTGGACATTTGAAAATGAAATACATCTAAATTTAAGCTTATTAAGAGGATATATGCGTGGGTGGCGGCTTGAAGTATAAAATAGGCGTGATACCTGGAGATGGTGTCGGCCCGGAGGTCATACGAGAGGGAATAAAGGTTCTCGAGGCGGTGGCAGAGGTTGCTGGAGGCATAGATTTCGAATTTGTCTATTTCCCATACGGGGCCGAGCACTATCTTAAGACTGGTGAGCTTATCCCCGAGGAAGGGTTCGAGAAGCTAGCTGAGATGGACGCCCTGTATCTTGGCGCGCTTGGAGATCCAAGAGTCCCCCCAGGCATTTTGGAACAAGGCATCTTGTTAAATCTCAGATTTTATTTCGAGCAGTTCGTTAACTTAAGGCCGGTTAAACTCTACCCCAATATCCCATGTCCGCTTAGGGACAAGCGACCTGAGGACATCGACTTTTATGTGGTCAGGGAGAACACGGAGGATTTCTACATAGGGGTTGGCGGGCGAGTCAAGGGCAGCATAAAAACGGATCATACGCTGAAGCGGTCTATTTATGAAGTAAAATTTGGGTTGAGCGTCGAATCCGAGGGAGATGAGATAGCCTACCAAATCGGCGTCATCAGCAGAAAGGGGGCCGAGCGAGTGATAAGATACGCTTTTGATCTCGCAAGGCGCAAGGGGAAAAGGCGCGTGACTTCGGTTGACAAGGCAAACGTTTTAACTCACGCATATAGCTTATGGCGCGAGGTCTTCGCGGAGGTGGCGAGGGATTATCCGGAGATAGAAACCGAGTTTGCGTTCGTTGATGCTGCAGCCATGTGGTTCGTAAAAAATCCTGAGCGGTACCAGGTGGTGGTAACCCCAAATATGTTTGGTGATATCTTGACCGACCTTGGAGCGATGATACAGGGAGGATTAGGTTTGGCCCCAGGCGGGAATATCAATCCAGATGGCTTGAGCATGTTTGAGCCTATTCATGGCTCCGCCCCTAAATATGCGGGCAAAAATTTCGTTAATCCTCTAGCCACAATTTTGGCGGGTCAGATGATGCTTGATCATCTTGGCGAGATTGACGCAGCCCGCAGAGTTGAGAATGCGGTAATCGAGGTCCTGATGGAAGGAAAGGTGAGAACCCATGATTTGGGCGGCACCTCTAGCACCTCTGATATGGGAGATGCTGTTGTTTCTAAGATTCTTGGGCGCAAAAAATAGTTTCATTTTTCTTGAGCACGCATTGAATAGTCAGCCCCTATCGGATGTGCGCTCATAAAGCTTTAGCGACGCGTAAAAACCGAGTTTCTCCTTTGACCCAAAATTGATAAATACACTCCTCCTCTCATCAACCGGTATGCGGATGTGATCAACCAGTTTGCCGCGCATTTCTATGTGGCTGTCCTTCGGCAGGAAAAATGTAATTCTCCTTTTAATCGGTATCTCCACGTCTTGAAAGCCACCATTTTTTGGTATGCTCAGCCTGAGAGTTGGAGTTCTCTCCTCAGATTTTTCCTCAGGCTTTCTTTCAAATTTTCCCCCCCGGCTTTCAGTTTTTGCCTCCAATTTCTAACCTCCTCCCGTATAAACTCTCTCATTTTATTATAAGCCTTTTTAGTGTGCATTACGTGCATGTGTTTAGCCTCAATTTTGCGAAGAATAGGCTCGCCACCCGCTCACCGCGTTGGAGATTTTGACGAACGGAGAAGGGTCAACCCAGGTGGTGTATAAGAAGGAAAAATTGTATCTTTAAAAGTTCCAGCGGCGAGAAGAGAACCGAGATTATTTTCGTCCAGCAAAGTAGCGATTTAAACCGTTTATCATAGCGTCTACACTTGCTATGACCACATCCTCTCGGATTCCCTTTGCTATGTATATATTCCCTTTATCATCCTCGAGCTTAACGGTTACCTCGGCTAGAGCATCGCTTCCTCCAGTTATGGCGCTCAGGTGGTATTCCTTGAGTCTTAACGCGGAGATCTCTCCTATGACGTTACGTATTGCGCTTATTGCAGCGTCGACCGGCCCTACACCGATGGCGGAGCCAATTCTCTCTTCCCCCCTTATTTTAAGTCTTACCGACGCGGTCGGGGTTACGGTGCTGCCTGTTACCACCGTGATCTCTTTAAGCTCGACTACTTTTTGCTCAGGTGGCAGCGCCCCTATGACGCTTTCAGCGATGGCTCTTACGTCGTAGTCTGTTATGGCTTTTCCCTTGTCCCCAAGCGCTTTTATTTGCTTTGTGATCTCCGCCAGCTGATCTTTGTTTGCCTTTATTCCGAGGTCCTCCAACTGTTTTTCAACGGACCTCATGCCAGCATGCTTTCCAAGTTCGAGCCTTCGATGATGGCCAACAAGCTCTGGCGAAAGGGGCTCATATGTTCCGGGAAACTCAAGCACTCCGTGAACGTGTACGCCAGCCTTATGCGCAAATGCGTTGTCCCCAACTATCGCCTTGTTAGGAGGAAGGGATATCCCGGTGAGGCGTTCAAGGAGGTCCGATGTCTCGACCAATAACTCGGTCTTAATTTTAGGTTTTAGTCCATAGAGGGCCCGCAGCCCCATAACCACCTCTTCAAGGGCAGCGTTTCCCGCGCGCTCCCCGAGCCCGTTGACCGTGACGTGAACCTGCTCGGCTCCTGCCTCCACCCCTGCGAGTGAATTTGAAGTTGCCAGACCAAAATCGTTGTGGCAATGTACGCTTATCGGGACTTTTATGCACTTTTTTAACTGATCGATTAGGTTAAACATGGCTCTCGGCAGAATGACTCCAACGGTGTCGGGCACATTTATCCGATCCGCTCCAGCTCCCTCCACAGCTTGATAGACCTTTTTTAGAAAATCCAGATCGGTTCTGGTCGCGTCCTCGGCTGAGAATTCCACGACCAAACCATGTTTTTTTGCGTATTCCACGTGTTCAACTGCCCTTTGAAGCGCCTGTTCGCGGCCGATTTTTAATTTGTGCTCGAGGTGTATGTCGGATGTAGCTATAAATATGTGGATGCAATCTACATCGCACTTTAGGGCGGCGTCTATGTCGTCCTTCACGCATCTTGCGAGAGCGCATATTTCGGCTTTTAGCCCAGCGTGAGCGATAGCCGATACCGCCTGTTTTTCGCCATCTGATACTATTGGAAATCCTGCCTCTATGGTATCCACACCCAATTTATCTAGTTGGGTCGCTATCAACAACTTTTGTTCGGGGGTAAAGGAAACCCCAGGTGTTTGCTCCCCGTCTCTGAGCGTGGTGTCGAATATCCTCACTTCCTTTGGCAATTTTAGCTCACGCCTTGCCAATTTAACTAAATCGCTGATGAAAACGTTCTTTGGCATCTTCTCACTTAAAAAGGTTTTATAGCATGCGAATTAAAATAACTATTTAATTTAAAAATGAATTTGCGGTGGGGCTAATGGGCGGGCGCATGATTAAGGTCTTGGACACGACTTTGCGCGATGGCGAGCAGACGCCGGGCGTGGCCCTCTCCCCAGAGGCAAAGCTCGAGATAGCCAGAGCTTTAGATGAGGCGGGCGTTGACATAATAGAGGCCGGCTCTGCCGTAACCTCCGAGGGCGAACAAAAGGCGATCAAATCAATCTCTAACGCCGGGTTAAATGCAGAGATATGCAGTTTTGTACGCGCATTGCGCTTCGATATAGACATGGCGCTTGCGTGCGATGTTGACAGCGTGCATCTGGTGGTGCCTACCTCGGACATCCACCTAGAATACAAGTTAAAGAAAACTAGGGAGGAAGTCAAGCAGATGGCCCTTGACGCGGTGCAGTATGCACTTGATCACGGGCTTATAGTTGAACTCTCAGCGGAGGATGCTACGCGTTCTGATGTGGCTTTCTTAAAGGAGGTTCTATCCGCCGGGGTTGGGCTTGGGGCTCAGCGGGTCTGCGCGTGCGATACGGTGGGCGTTTTAACTCCCGAGCGATCTTTCGAACTTTTTTCAGAGCTGAAAAAAACTATAAATGCTTCGATAGCTGTCCACTGCCATGACGATTTTGGAATGGCGACCTCAAACACCATCGCTGCCGTCAAGGCAGGTGCGGATGAGATTCACGTCACGGTCAACGGGCTCGGGGAGCGCGCGGGAAACGCTGCCCTTGAAGAGGTGGTTTTAGCTATTTCCCATCTTTATAATTTTCAGACAAACATCAAGCTGAATAAGCTTTATGAACTCTCTCGGCTGGTCGAGCGCCATACCGGTCTGCCAGTTCCTCCTAACAAAGCGGTAGTCGGGGAGAACGCTTTTTCGCATGGGGCAGGAATACACACTCATGGTGTTTTAGCTCATCCCTCGACTTATGAGCCCATAGCCCCAGAGGTGGTAGGGCACCACAGGCGCCTAGTTTTTGGAAAGCACGTCGGATCTCATGCTATTGAGGCCGAGTTAAAAAAGCAAGGGATACAACCGACCAAGGAACAGGTAATGGAAATTTTTGAACAGATAAAGAGGCTAGGTGACCGCGGCAAGCAGGTCACGGACGCCGAGTGGCGCGCAATAGTGGATGGGGTGCTCGGGAGGACCCTTGAGGAAGTCGTTAAGTTGGAAGAGTTAACCGTGGTTAGCGGTAACAAAGTAACGCCAACTGCGTCGGTCAGGCTAAAGTTTGATGACAAGCAGTTCACTGAGGCTGGGATAGGCGTCGGTCCTGTCGATGCCGCCATCAATGCTATCAGGAAGGTAGTTGAAGGAATGGCCAACATTCGTCTGCAAGAATACCATGTTGATGCCATTTCCGGCGGATCGGACGCAGTGGTTGATGTGGTTGTCAAACTTACCGATGGTAAGCGGATAGTAACGGCAAGGGGGACGAGCGGCGATATAATCATGGCCAGCGTTCAGGCGATGTTGAGCGGCGTTAACCGTTTGTTGTGGGATAAAAGATTGGGAGGGGCATAGTTGGTAAAAAAGGAAAAAATTTCCATTGAGGAGCAGATCGAACGCCTTAGGGTGCCGCGTAAGGGCGAGCTTTTGGGGGTAGTGGATCAGCTTGTGGGTTTTGATCGCATTAGGGTTAGATGTAAGGATGGATATGTGCGAATATGTCGCATCCCTGGGAAACTCAGGAAGAGGCTTTGGATACGAGAGGGGGATCTGGTGATCGTGCGTCCATGGGAGGTGCAGGGGGAGGAGAAAGGGGATGTGGTATACAGGTATACCAACACTCAAGTTGAGTGGCTTCAAAGGAAGGGCATTTGGAGTTAAGGTGTTCGTAAATTGACAGAGGATTTCGAAAGTCTCCTCCGCAGGCTAGAGAGACGAAAACTTGAAAGGTTGGAGAGAGACTCTGAGCTATACAAAATAATGCACGATGTATTTGATAGTTCAACTCTTCTCACACTTTACTACATGATTCATCGTGGGGTCTTTGACAGTCTCTACGGTGCGGTAAGTACCGGTAAGGAGGCCAATATTTTTTGTGCGCTTGACAAATCTGGAAAATACGTTGCGGTGAAAATTTATCGGATAGCTACTTCAGATTTTAAGAACATGTACCGCTACCTTGCCGGAGATCCCCGCTTTCGAACTTTCAGGAGGGATAGAAGGCATGTGATCTATACTTGGGTTTCCAGAGAGTTTAAAAATCTACAGAGGGCACATGAGGTTGGAGTGAGCGTGCCAAAGCCAATAGATTTTGATAAGAATGTTTTGGCCATGGAATTCATAGGCCAAGATGGAGTGCCGTTTCCCCGTATGAGAGACGTGCCCCCCGAAAACCCAGAATATGTGTTTGAAAAACTTGTAGATCAGGTCAAGCTACTTTACGATAAGGCGGAACTGGTGCACTCTGACTTAAGCGAGTATAATGTCCTCCTCACCCCGGAGCCGGTTTTAATAGATTTCTCTATGGCGACCGATATCGCGAATCCGATGTCTGACGAGTTGCTCCTGCGTGACTTGAGCAAACTTGTTAATTATTTTAAAAAATTGGGTGTAAAAACTCCTGAGGTAATTGAATTATTTGATGAAGTTAAAAAGAAGTAGTGTTTAAAAATCTAACACCTCGAAAGTTTGTAGATCACAAAGGCCGTGGAATTCGTATGAAATATTTTCGTTTGCCAAAGGAAAGAATAGGGGTGGCGGTAGGTTCCGAGGGCGCAGTTAAAAGAGAGATTGAGAAAAGGACCGGAACTAAAATTGATATAGATAGCGAAACGGGGGAGGTAAAGGTTTTTGCTGGCGACGATCCAATGGGGCAGATCTTGGCAATAAACGTCCTACATGCGATAAGCAGGGGCTTTAGCCCGGATCGAGCAATGCAGTTGCTCGGCAGCGATAAATACCTAGAGGTCATCGATATTGAGGATGCGACAGGCTGCTCCGAAAAAGGCTTGGTTAGGATAAAGGGGAGGATAATAGGTGAGAAAGGGAAAACGAGGAGAATACTTGAAGAGACAACCGGGGTGAGCATGTCAGTTTATGGGAAGACCATTGCATTGATAGGCAGACCGGAGGATTTAGCGACCGCGAGAGAGGCCATTTCAATGCTTCTAAGGGGTTCTCCACATTCTGCGGTTTACGCTTTTCTTGAGCGGAAAAGGAGGGAGGCTAAGAGGCAGATAGCGAAAGTTTGGCGGGAATGACTTAGAAAAATTAACATCTTGCTAAGCAAGGACGACTGGGAAATCTTGAGTTTGGACATGCTGTGCGAATCTTCTTATTTAGTTAATTTGTCAGCGTGCTGTTCGAGCTTGCGCAATCGCTTCAAAACTTCATTTCTCGCGGACTTAATTAGATCCTCTTCCATAAGTACAGAGTAACGGTAAGCTAACCTGCCGTTTTTTGTCACGAAGATTTCCTTTCCTATGAGTCCTAATTTTGTGAGGTGTCTTATGTGCTCTCTTATCGATCTCTCCGATCTTTTGATAATGTCCGCCATTTCTGACACAGAAAGTTTTTCGCCACTTTTTACTAAAGCTTCCAAAATTTTTTTGCCAGTAGCCCCAATACCCAAAATTTCTGAGAGCTCGACGATTAGACCTAGTTTTGTATCTTCCGCCACCATCGTGCTCGTATTTATATAGGTGGCGTTGATATAAAAAATAAATACACAGGTATGAAAAAAATTTTTCATATTAATTTTCCTCTAAGCGCTTAATGAGAAGGGGGGCGATGGTATGCAA
>Ga0315298_1002718_pt1 | contig 29319 bp, 22 predicted proteins | sample WHS_1_MG_FD_203077 | JGI IMG/M metagenome (GOLD analysis project Ga0315298, IMG submission 203077) | Extremophilic microbial mat communities from Washburn Hot Springs, YNP, Wyoming, USA - WHS_1_MG | ecosystem: Environmental > Aquatic > Thermal springs > Hot (42-90C) | place: USA: Wyoming... | reverse complement strand
ACACGCCGTTCGCTGGGCAGGTCCTGCGCGGCCGGGCCGTGGCGACGATCGTCGGCGGCCAACTGAAGATGCGCGACGGGCAGGTGCTTGTGTGATGCAGAGCGGCAGCGGTCTTGCGCTGGCCCCTCAGACGGCCATGATCATCAGCAACAAGGACGAAGGCGGCGGCTGCTTTCGCCTCGTCCTGGTGGCGCCGCGCGCGGCCGGGACGGCCCGCCCCGGCCAGTTCCTGCATATCCGTTGCGGTGAGGACACCTATCTCCGCCGACCGATCTCAATTGCCGACGCTGACCCGACCGAAGGCACCCTGACGCTGCTGATCCGGCGCGTCGGCCGCGGCACCGACTGGTTGGCCTGTAGGCGGCCCGGCGAGCGGCTGGACGTGATCGGTCCGCTCGGTAACGGCTTTCCCGTCGCCGACGCCGACGAATGGTGGCTGGTGGCCGGCGGCATCGGCTGGGCGCCGCTGCGCTTCCTCGCGCGGCGAGGCGTCGCGCTGGGCAAGACCGTGCGCGTCTTCTACGGCGCGCGCACCGTCAGCGAACTGATCGGGCTGGAGGACCTGGATCCCTATCTCTGCGAGTTCAACCTCACGACGGACGATGGAAGCCTCGGGCAGGCAGGCAACGTGGTGGGCGCGCTGCCGGAGGCGAAGGATGCCGCCGGAACGGCCGTCTTCGCGTGCGGTCCGCGTGAGATGCTCAAGGCTGTTGCCCGGCGCTTCGGCTACGGCAGCGGCGCGAACGGGAGCGCCGGCGCGGCCGCGCAGCGCCCCGCCCTCTATCTGTCGCTCGAGGAGCGGCTGGCCTGCGGCGTCGGAGCTTGCCTCGGCTGCGCCGTCGAGACGCCGACCGGTCTGCCGAAGCGCGTGTGCGCCGATGGGCCGGTCTTCGCCGCGGAGGAGATCAGGCTGTGAACGGCGTCGACCTCACTGTCCAGTTGGCCGGGCTGGAGCTGAAGAACCCGGTCATGGTGGCCTCCGGCACCTTCGGATTCGGGCGGGAATACGCCCGCGCCTGCCCACTGCGCGAGCTCGGGGCCGTTGTCACGAAGGGGCTGACCGAGCAGCCCAAGGCCGGCAACCCGGGGCCGCGCATCGCCGAGACGCCCGCTGGCATGCTGAACGCGATTGGCCTGCAGAACCCGGGGATCGACGCTTTTCTCGCGGATGAGCTGCCCTTCCTGCGCGCCGAGGGGGCGACGGTGATCGCCAACATCGCCGGTCACACGCTGGACGAGTTCGGCCGGCTGGCTGAGCGCCTGAATCGCAGCGGCGTCGCGGCGCTCGAGGTGAACGTCTCGTGCCCCAACGTCGACCGCGGTGGCATGGCGTTCGGCGCTGATCCGGCCGCCGCCGCGGCGGTCACGCGGGTCGTGCGGCAAGCGAGCGAGCTGCCGGTGTTCGTGAAGCTGACCCCGAACGTCACCGACATCGCGGCGGTCGCCCGCGCCTGCCTGGCGGCCGGCGCCCACGGTCTGACGCTCATCAACACCCTGCTCGGCATGGTGATCGATACGACCGCGCAGCGCCCGGTCCTGACGCGCGGTGTGGGGGGCCTCTCGGGGCCGGCCATCCTCCCGGTGGCAGTGCGCTGCGTCTGGGAGGTCCACCGCGCCACCGGCGGCGCTGTCCAGCTGATCGGCTGCGGCGGCATCAGCGACGCCGACAGCGCGCTGCAGCACCTGTTGGCCGGCGCGACGGCGGTGCAGGTGGGCTCGGCGACCTTCGTCGACCCGCTGACCGCTCTGCGGGTGCGCGACGGGATTGCCGATTATCTGCGACGGCGCGGCGTCGCCCGGTTGGCCGACCTCGTGGGGCGAGCTCAGACGGCGGGAGGGGCAAACGCGGCGCAGCAAGGGAGTGCAAGCCATGATGATGACCGGTGAGATGGGTGCGCGCTGCGAGCTCATCGTCGCCCTCGATACGTCGTCCCTGGCCGAAGCCGAGGCCATGGTTGACGCGCTGAGGCCGGAAGTTTCCTGGTTCAAGGTCGGGCTGGAGTTATTCAGCGCGGCCGGGCCGGCGGCCTTGGCGATGGTGCGGGCGAAGGGCGGACGTGTGTTTGCTGATTTGAAGCTGCATGATATCCCGAACACCGTGCGGGGCGCGGCGGCGGCCATTACGCGGGCCGGGGTCGATATGTTTAATGTCCACGCCGGCGGTGGGCGGGCGATGATGGCCGAGGCGGCAAAGGCAGCGGCCGCGGGCGTCGTCGCGCCCGGCGCTGCCACGGCGGGCAAACGGCCGCTCGTATTGGCGGTGACGGTTCTCACCAGCCTCGACCGCGCGGCTTGGGCCGAGACCTATGGCCAGGACATCGAGCCGCAGACACAGGTCGTACGGCTGGCCGAACTGGCCCGAGCCGCCGGCCTGGACGGCGTGGTCTGCTCCGTCCGCGAAGCAGCCGCGGTGCGCGACGCGTGCGGTCCCGACTTTGTCATCGTGACGCCGGGCGTCCGTCCCGGCGGCGCGACGGCTGACGATCAGGCGCGCACGGCCACTCCGGCTGAGGCGGTGCGGGCCGGCGCAACGCACATTGTGGTCGGGCGACCGATCACACGGGCTGCTGATCCGCGCCAGGCGGCGCTCAGCATACTGAAAGAGCTCGAGGAGGCGGCACAATGATGGCTGACAGCATGAATGCCGGCATCATGAACGAGGCGGAAGTCCTGGCGCTTTTTCGCGCGACCGGCGTCCTGCTCGAGGGACACTTCCGCCTGACCTCCGGGCGGCACAGCCCGGTGTTCCTGCAGTGCTCGCAGGTAATGCAGCATCCGCGCCAAGCGGAGCGACTCGGAGCGGCCCTGGCCGCTGTGTTCGCCGACGCCGATGTGGCGACGGTGATCGGCCCGGCGATGGGCGGCATTATCCTCGCTCACGTCACGGCGCGCGTGCTGGGCGCGCGGGCACTCTTCGCGGAGAAAGAAGACGGACGCATGGTGTTGCGGCGCGGCTTCGCCGTCGTGCCCGGTGAGCGCGTCCTCGTGGTCGAGGACGCCATCACCACCGGCGGCTCGGCGCTGGATGTCGTCGCCTTGGCGCGGGCGGCCGGGGCAGAGGTGGTCGGCATCGGCTGCTTGGTCGACCGCACGGGCGGCAAGCTGGACCTTGGCCTGCCGCTCAAGAGCTTGCTGCGTCTGGAAGTCCCTTCTTACGCCCCGGAGGAATGCCCGCTCTGCGCCGCGGGCGTGCCGCTGACGGAGCCGAAGAGGGCGAGCTAGGCCGATTGTCGCCGCGCCCGTCCGACGCGGTGCCCCTTACATCTTGCACGCACATAGAAGCCGCGCGACAATCGCGCGGCTTCGCCGTTCCTCATGAAAGCCGCCGCTGGCAAACGGCGTCGGTCGGGCGGCCTCCGGGGCCGCAAAGGTTGGCAACGCTTTGCCGGAGCGGCGGACAGCGTAAACGTTCGGCGTCTCGGAGCCAAGTCCTGCTGGCAATTCAGGGCAGAGCTATCCCGATCAGCGGGTCGCCGGCCGTGATGGCCAGGGAAGTGACAACATAGAGGACCAGGCCATTGGCCGGGGCGCGGTACTCGGCCAAGAGGTCGCCGAAGAAGTCGCGGATTTCACCGACCTTGTCACCGGCGCGGAGGCGATCACCGGGCTTGACACAGGGATACCAGCAACCGTTCTGCTCAGCATTGACACCGCTCATTCGCTGGAAGAACGTCACCGATCCGAGATCGGCCACCGGACCCGCGAGGACGCCGAGGTGGCGGAGGACGTTGTGAACGGAGCGAAGATATTGCGCGACCTCCTCTTCGCTCCAACGGCCGCACTGCCCGAGCTCGGCGAGCAAGCCGGGGATCCCGCGGGCCGCGGCGGCGCCGAAGGTGCCGTTGGTGGAAAGGGATCCGAGGACGTAGGGGAAGCCCATCAGCGCGGAGGCGGCGCGGGATTTGGCGGCCACCTCAGGCGCGCAGGCGGTGGGGTAGAGAATAAACGGCGTCAACGACTCGTGGATATCGCCGCCGTGGAGGTCGAGATAGAAATCGGCCTGAGCCATGACTTCGTTGAAAACGGTGTGAGCGATGCGCTCGCTGAAGGTCCCGCGGGCGCGGCCGGGATAGACGCGATTGAGGTTCTTGCCGTCTTCCGGGACATAGTACTGCGTCCGGGCGTAGAACGAAGTGACGTTGACGGGATGGACGATGATGATGCGGCCGCTGATGTCGGTCGGCTCAAGGCTGCGGGCTAGGCGGATGGCCGTCTCAATGCCCGGATATTCTCCCCCGTGGGTACCGCCGGTGATCGCCACGGTGGGGCCGGGTCTTGTCCCGGCGATGATTGTCACCGGCAGCTTGAGATCGGTGCCGGTGACAGGGAGCATTCCCCGCACTTTGGCGCCCGGAGCGCACGTCAGATCGCCGACGCGAATGGTGTCTTCGGCCATGGCTTTTCCTCCTGTCTTCTTTGCAGTAGGTTGATGACACCTACGTTCTATGGCAAGAGCTACCGATCCTGCTAATTCCCACGGTCGCGCAGGCAGCGATCAGCCAATTGGTACGGCACCCGCTGCCGCCCGGCGAACCCGATGACCTCCTTGACGCCCCACTCTTTGAGCTGTCGGTAGAGCAGCGGGAAAGCATGCCCGACATCCTCCGGCCGGTGGGCATCGGATGCCGTGGTGATCGGCAGCCCCGTCTTTACGATCCGGCGGGCCAGCTCCGGCCGCGGGAACAGTTCCCGCGCGGGCCGCAGCAGTCCACCGGTGTTGATCTCGAGGACTACCCTCTGCCGCGCCGCGCGCGCCAGGAACGCCTGCTCCAGTTCCTCCGTGAACTCGGGCGCCGGCTTAAAGCCGTGATAAGCAATGTTGCCGGGATGACCAATGATGTCGAACAGCTCACATTCCGCCGCCCGGGCCAGTGTAGCGTAGTACTCTCGATAGACGTCCGCCACTGATTTTCCCTGCCACGATGCGGCGTCGAGGTCGAACCCCCAGCTCCCGAGCCAGTGCACCGAACCGATGACGTAATCCAGCGGAGGAAACAGCGCGAGCACTCGCGCCGTTTCTCGCTCTTTGCCCGGTACGTAGTCGGCCTCGAGGCCGAATCTCACCGGCAGACCCGCGGCCCGCGCCCGCTCCATCAGGGCGGCGTAATCGTCGACGCAGTTGACGGACCGCGCCGCGATGTACTCTGTCCAGAGGATGTCACGGGCCTCCCGAAAACGGTAGAGGTGTTCGGTGACGCCGACCTCCTCGATCCCGACCGCTGTCGCGCGATCCAAGAACCGTTGCAGCCACTCGAGAGTCAGCGGCCCACGCTCAAGATGCATGTGGTAATCGATCATTCGGTTTGCCTCCGCTTGACCCGGCTGATTGATGGAGTACGGATTTGACCACTGCCTAATAGGGCCAGGACTTTTGGTGCCAGCCGGAGTAGATTGAACTGCTGATTTGCCAAGAAGGGTCACCCCACTCTCCGAATTGGCGCAGGGTGCGTACCCGCGTTCCAGACAAGGTGTAGTTCTGCCAGCATGTGGGCCGCTCCTGCCATACGGATCGTGGGGGATCTCTGCCCAAGCAGACGGCCTGAGTCCGGCGCAGTGTGTGTCGGCAGGCGTTCTCCCGTGGCTGCGCGAATGAATAATACCAAGGAAGAGCGAAAGCCCGGCGGGCGTCGCCGCGCTGACGACAGCGATGCGGGACTTGACCGCGGGAAGGGTCGTCGTGGTCGATGAGGGGCGTGAGTTCGTCGCTATGGAAGGGGTCAGCCCGTGAGCACAGTCGATGACAACAAATGGTACGCACAACTTGAACCGTTGCGGGAGGCAGCCGCTCGGCCCGCCGGGGCCCGGCGGCCGATGTACTTGATGCACAAGTACTGGGCGCGCAAGCCCTGGTACTTCGTCAAACAATGCATCGAGCACTATACGCGCCCGGGCGACACGGTCCTCGACCCGTTCTGCGGCAGCGGCGTCACGCTCGCCGAGGGATTGGCGACCGGGCGGCGCGTCATCGGCGTCGATGTGAATCCGGTGGCGACGTTGATCTCCCGTCTGACCTGCGCGGGACCGCTGGCGTCGGCTGATTTTGACCGGCTGCTCGACCGGGTCGCCGCGCGGGCCCGCGACCGGATTCTGTCGCTTTACGAGCTCGACGGGAACTGTCCGCGCTGCGGCCAGCGCCTCGTCGCCCGTTGGGTCGGCCGGGGACCGGCCTGGTTGGCTGCGGGTGGGCCGCGCGTCCGACTCATGTGCCCCGCCGGCTGTCCGGAGGCGGACGGGGAGCGACCGCTGACGGCCGACGAGGCGGCGCGGCTGACGCGTCTCGAGGGCAGCGCCGAGGCGCGCGCGGCGCGCGCATGGCTGGAGCGCTATCCGCTCTTCTACCCGGACGGGCGCCGCTTCGACAAAAAGCGGCGCCAGGACACACTCGCCGACCTCTTCTCAGCCCGCAACCTGCTGGCGCTGAAGATCCTGCGCGATGCCATCGCCGCGGAAGCCGGCCCGCCGCCGGGGCGGCGCCAGGCGACGGGCGAGGCGGCCGGGGGACCGCACGTGGGCCAACCGCCCGCCGATGCGGCGGCGGACGCGCTGGCCGGGGAGCTGCTCTGGCTGACCCTGACGGCGGCGTCCCATCTCTGCAGCAGTTTCCGCGCGCCGCGCGCCGGGCACTGGGCGGTGAACGGGCTCTACGTGCCGCCCGATTGGGTGGACGAAAACGTTTGGGTCAAGTTCCGGGACCGCGCCGTCCGCGCGCGCGCGGGCAAGGTCGAGGCGAACAAGCGCGTTGGCGAGGCGTTCTCGCCCGAGACTTGTCATATCATCTGCGGCACGGCCACCGATCTGAGCGTCGTGCCGACGGCCAGCGTCGACTACGTTTTCACCGATCCGCCGTATGGCGACAGCATCCAGTATTACGAGCTCAGCTACCTTTGGAACTGCCTGCTCGAGTTCCCCGGCGATCACAGCGGCGAGATCATCATCAACCAGTTTCAAGGCAAGAATCTCGCTGCCTACCGAGACGCCTTGACGCGCGCGTTCAGTGAGGCGCATCGCGTTCTGCGGCCGGGACGCTGGCTGACGGTGACATTTGCCAACAAGAACTCCCGCGTCTGGGACGCGCTGCTGGCGGCGTGCGCGGAGGCAGGCTTCGAGCTGGTGAACATTACTACGCTCAACCCGATCAGTCGGGCGTACAATCAGATATGGGCGAGCCCGGCGCCGAAGACGGATTTGGTGATTAACTTTTGGCGGCCCGCTGCGCATGCGCACAAGCGGAGCCGGCCCGCGGCGACGTTTGACCTTGACGCTGCGGTTCGACAGGCTGCGCTGGCGCTGATCGCGGAACGCGGCCAGGCCACTACCGGCGAGGTGAGTGAAGAAGTTTTGAAGCGCTGGATCGCTCACACGTACGGCAACGTCGGAACGGGGGCACGGCGACGCGCGTTTTCCACGGCTGACGTCGAGGCCATCCTCAGCCGCCATTTCGCGCCGGCCGGACCGCCGGTGAGCGCCGGCGGCGAGCGGCGGGCCGGGAGCGGCGCGCGCGACCTAGCCTGGTTGCCGGCGGCGACGCCGATCGGCCCCGACGCGCGCAGCGAGGCCGCGGAACGACCGGACTCCGGAACTGGTTTCCGCAAGGGCTATCCAAAGGGCACCGCGAAGGTTTCCCTCATGAGTCATGGCAAAGGATGATCAATGAAGTTATGCGCGTTTATCTCACCAGGCGCCTCCCGCCGGCGGCTCTGGAGATTGTCGGTCGGGTTTGCGAGTACAGTTGCAGCGATGAGGATCGCCCGCTGACGAAGGGCGAGCTCATCGAGGCCGCGCGCGATGCGGACGGCATTCTGACCCTGCTGACGGAGACGGTCGACCGCGATGTCCTTGCCGGCTGTCCGAAGCTGAAAGTGGTGGCGAACTGCGCGGTCGGGTTCAACAACATCGATGTCGCGGCTTGCACCGAGCGCGGCGTGCTGGTTACGAACACGCCCGGCGTGCTGACGGAGACGACGGCCGATTTCGCCTGGACCTTGCTGATGGCGGTGGCGCGCCGCGTCGTCGAAGCTGACGAGTACCTTCGCGCCGGCAAATTCCGGGCGTGGGGGCTGACCCTTTTTGCCGGCACTGATGTCTACGGCAAGACGCTCGGCATCATCGGCTTCGGGCGCATCGGACAGGCGGTTGCCCGCCGCGCGCGCGGCTTCGACATGCGCGTTCTCTACACTGGCCGCGGCGACAGCCCCGCGGCGGCGGGGCTCGGCGCCGTGCGCGTACCGCTCGAGGAGCTGTTGCGGCAGTCCGATTTCGTCTCGCTGCACGTGCCATATACGCCGGAGACGCATCACCTGATCGGAAGCAAAGAGTTCGCGCTGATGAAGCCGGACGCGTACCTGATCAATACGGCGCGCGGTGCCGTCGTCGACGAGGAAGCGTTGGTCGACGCCCTGCGCAGCGGTCGCATTGCCGGGGCCGGGCTCGATGTCTATGAACACGAGCCCGCCGTGACGCCGGCGCTGCTCACGATGAAGAATGTCGTTTTGACGCCTCACATCGGCAGCGCATCGCTCGCGACGCGGACGCTGATGGCCGTGACCGCCGCCAGGAACCTGGCTGCGGCCCTGAGCGGTCAGCGGCCGCCGAACCTCGTCAATCCGGAAGCATGGGCGCGGCTGCATGACGGCGCCGGCGAGTGAAGCAGTCAAACAGCGGGTAATTCAGGGGGAGGGAACTGTCGGTGACCGGATTCACACCTGTCCCGCCGCATGAACCGTCGCTGGCGCCAACTGGGCTGTCGCCAGTGCAGCCGCAAGAGAGCGACGGCGAAGCGCGCCTCAGCATCCGCCGGGCAAATTGGGGGCTGCTGTTCGCCGTCGTCGGTTTCTTGCTCTGCGCCCGCCTGCTGGCGCGGCGAACCGGCCTCAATCCCTATTGGGCGGAGGTGCCGTTCTTTGGCCTGTTGCCGCTGATGCTCATCCGCCGGGACGGTGCCCGTCCGGCTGTCGCCCTGCGCCTCAACCGCTTAGAGCCCGAGCAGGTCGGCTTGGCCGTTGGCGTCTACGCGCTCAGCCTCCTGGTCGTGGTGGCCGTCGCGGTGACAACGCTGTCCGCCGTCTCCGCGCTCGGCTATCACGAGTGGGACCCCGGCGGCAACCCGCTCATCGATTACGCGGGCACGCTGAACCAATCGCTGTTCTATTTCGCCGTCATCCCGGCCGTCTGCGAGGAGATATTCTTCCGCGGATACTTGCTGCGAAGCTACTCACAGCTTGGCATCTGGCGGGCGGTCATCATGAACTCGCTCCTCTTCGGGCTCCTGCACGGCAGCGTCATCAGGCTGCCGATCACGTTCACGATCGGCGTTATCCTGTCGCTGTTAACCCTCAAGACCGGTTCCCTGGTCCCATCGATGGTTGTCCATTTCGTCAACAATGCGGTCGCGGTGACGCTCGCCAACGGCTTGTCCCGCCTCTTCCCGCAGGCCGGGGCGGCGACGACGGCCGCGCGGATTCCATCCGTTCCGCCGGCGGCGGTGGCGATCGTGTGCGCTGTCGGCCTCGCTGCGGCCGTCGCGATCTGGGCCATCGTCCGCCCGGAGCGTCCGTTCCCGCGCCCGCCGGAGTCGCTCTGGCCGGCCCTCAAGCGCAGCCTGCTCGCGCTGCCTGTTCTCATTGTTGAAGCGTTTTACCTTTTCCTCAACTTCCGTGGGCTGCGCTGAGAGGCCGCTGCAGAAGGCTTCACTCCACGGGAGCTGCGGCCCGACACCATTGAACTGGTCAAAAGAAGTCGGGCCTAGCTCCAGTTCCGTTCAGCCTTTCTGCAGCGGCCCGGACGGGGAACGAGTCTTGCAGCAGACTCCTCGAGAGGCCGCTGCAGAAGGCTTCACTCCACGGGAGCTGCGGCCCGACACCATTGAACTGGTCAAAAGAAGTCGGGCCTAGCTCCAGTTCCGTTCAGCCTTTCTGCAGCGGCAGCAGACTCCAGGGCGGGCGCTGAGAGCGCACAATCCTGCAGCTAATCGCTGGCGCGACAGTCCCCGGGCGGCGCAAATGCCTCGTCCGGGGGCTGCTGTGTTGTCCGGGGAGACTCGTGCGCTTTACCCCCTCTGTTTGTCGGACCTGGAGGGAGATATAGTTCTGATCGCGAAATGTCTGCAAAACGTGGGGTAAAGGGGATCGAAATTGGCGCACGAATTTAAGACAACCGCAACGACCGCTCTCTCGCGGCGCCGTGCGCGGCCGCGACGCCGCGTCCGACGCTGGCTGGAGCACCAACTGCGCATCGGACCGCTCAGGCGGAAGGTTATTGCGCTCGCATGGCCGACCATCGGCGAGCAGATCCTCCAGACGATGCTGGGCATATTCAATCAGATGATCGTCGGCCGTCTTGGCATGGTCGCGGTTGCCGGCATCGGTTTGGCCGAACAGATCGTCCAATTTCTCACCGTCGCCTTTGCGGCGTTCACCGTCGGCACAACGGCGCTGGTCGCCCGCTGCATCGGCGCCGGCCAAAAGGATGAGGCGGAGCGGGCGACCAAACAATCGCTGCTGCTGGTCACGGCGCTCGGGCTGGCGATGGCCGCCCTGGCCTACTTTGGGGCTGACTGGGGACTGCGGCTGATGGGCGGCCGACCGGACATCATGCCGGTCGCTTTACCGTACATGCGGGTTGTCGCCCTGTCGACGTTGTTCATGGCTATCTCCTTGGTGGCCAACGGTGCCATGCGAGGTGCCGGCGATACGCGAACACCCCTCTACATCGCGCTGTTCATGAACGCGATCAACATTGGCTTGAACTACTGTCTTGTGTTCGGCCTGCTTGGTCTGCCGCGCCTCAACGCGGTCGGCTCGGCCTATGCTTCGCTTACCGCCCGCTTCATCGGCGCCGCCCTCGGTCTGCTCGCCCTCGCTCGCGGCCGCACCGTCCTGCGGGTCAGCTTCCTGCGCGGCTGGCGGCCCGACACCGGGATCATGCGACGGGTGCTGACCATCGGCATCCCGGCCGCATTCGAGCAGCTGATCCAGCGCAGCGGTATGATGGCTTACACCCGCATTGTGACGGGGCTGGGCACGGCGGCCTACGCAGCTCACCGCATCGCCCTGAACGTTGAGTCGATGTCGTACATGCCGGGCATGGGTTTTTCGACGGCGGCCACGACGCTGGTTGGCCAGGGGCTCGGGGCGCGCAAGCCGAAGACGGCCGAGGCCGCCGGCCGCGAGACATGGTTGTTTGCGGTCTACATCATGACGCTGATGGGATTGGTGTTCTTCTTCTTCTCCCGACCGCTCTGCGGCCTGTTCATCAGCAGCGCCCCCGCGGTTACGGCCTTGGCGGCGTTGGTGCTCAAGGTCGAGGCAATTGCGCAACCGGCCCAAGCCACCGCCATGGTTATGGCGGGGGCGCTGCGGGGGGCCGGCGATACCTTCTGGACGATGATCAATGTCTCGGTGGGGATTTGGTGCGTCCGCCTGCCGGTCGCCTGGTTGCTCGCGCGGTTCACGCCGCTCGGCTTAGTGGGCGCGTGGATCGCCATGACCGTGGACCTCTGGGTGCGCGGCGGTTTGATGCTACGCCGCTTCCTCACCGGCCGCTGGAAGGTGATCAAAGTTTGACAGCGTTCTGGGGCGCTCTGTCGCGCGGTTTCTTGCCAAAGTACGACGCAAATCGGCAGGATATGACAACCTAAGCGCGAAACTTAGATTACCGGTGCCGGTCTTCCACATCGGCCAGGAAAGGGGCAGCTCATCCGATGCAGCGTGGCCTGACTGCTTGGTGCCTGATCATCCTGCTGGTCGCGTCGCTTTTCGCTTGGCAGGTCAAGCCCGCGGCGACCGCGCCGGCGACCGCGATGACGGCTGAAGCCGTCGATATCGTGGTGCTCATTGACAGTTCCGGCAGCATGCGCACAAGCGATCCTGGTCAGCTCAGCCTGACCGCTTCGCGCATGCTGATCGATCTCTTGGCGACGGGCGATCGCGCGGCCTTGCTCGATTTTGACAGCAGAGCGAGGGTGGTCGCGCCGCTGACGGCCATCGACGGTCCGGCTGACCGGGCGTCTCTCCAGGCCAAACTCGCGGCGGTGCGAGCGGACGGCTACACTGACTATGCCGCGGCGCTGGTCGCGGCGTACGAGCAATTGGCGGGGACGCCGGGCGACAATCGTCATCGTTGTGTGATTTTCTTCACCGACGGACGCCCGGATCCTAACGGCAAGACGGCGGACCAGACATTCATGAAGGACTACCTGGCCGGCCTGCAGGCGACGATCGATAAGTTCGCCGCCAAGGGTTGGCCGATCCATACGGTCGGCCTAGGCGGTCAACTTGATCCGGCACTCTTGCGGGACATCGCGCTCGATACGGGGGGATCCTACCATCGCGTCAGCAGTGCGGCCGACTTGACCGGGGTATTCGCCGGCATCTTGACCGAGGCGAAAGGGCTCTACCTCGGCGGAAGCTATGAGCGCACGCTGACGGACGGTTCGACCAGTGATGCTGTGATCGTTGATGGATTCACGCGCGGTATGACTGTGGTTGCCGTCGGCCGTCAGGGCCAGCGCGTGGAGCTAGCGCTGTTTAGGGATGGTCAGGCGGTCGCGCCCGGCAGTGGCGGCGTTGAACGGCGGAGCGGAGCGGGCTACGATGCCTTGTTCGTTCCCCAGCCGGCGGCCGGCGCTTGGCAGGTCAGCGTGAGCGGGGGCGGTGAGGCCACGCTGCTGCTTCTCTTCGACAAGACAGTGCGGCTCGATCTGGTGGCCCCGGCAGCCACCGCCCGCCAACCGGTCGGACGGCCGCTGACGCTTGTAGCCCGTCTGACGCACGGCGACCGGGCGTTCAACGGCCGGATCGTGGCACACATCTTGCGCCCCGGCACGACCGTGGCGGACGACGTGACGCTGCTGGACGACGGCAAGCACGCGGATGGCGCGGCGAACGACGGAGTGTTCGGCAACACGTGGAACGGCGTCCAGAGCGAGGGTGACTATCGCGTATTGATCGAGGCGGTGCAGGACGGGCGGCCGATTGTCTCCCGCAGCCTGCAGATATATGGCGAAACGCTGCCGCTGATCACTGTCGACGCCCCGCCGGTAGGTACCCATTACCGAGGAGAACGGATGACGTTGGCGGTGCATTTCGCGCTGGCGGGATTGCCGCTGTCGCCCGAGGAGACTGCGAATCTGAGCGTGAAAGCCGAGATCACACCGCCGGCCGGTCAGCCGACAGTGCTCACACTGGCTGACCAAGGGAACGCGGCCGCCGGCGATCTGATCGCCGGCGACGGGGTGTTCTCAGCCATTTACGTGCCGAACAGCGAAGGCGAACACTTGGTTCGTTTCATCGCGGACGGGACGCTGCGCGGGCGGGCATATCACGACGAAGTCACCTTGCCTGCAATGCCGGTGGCGCGTCCGGTGTTCATCAAAGTGGCGCAGGCCGGCGGGCCGCCCCGCCTCGCGCCGGGCGGCACCGGCGCACTCGCTGTAGAGCTGGTCTCGGAATCTGAACAGGAGGAGACCGTGGAAGTCAGCCTGTTGCCGAGCGGAGGCCTAACCGCCAAGCCGGTCACCGCCACAGTCCCGCCGCGTGGCCGCGCGCGGGTCGCGCTGGCGGTTGAGGCGGCGACGACGGCGACCTTGGGCCAACAGGAGATCACTGTCGTCTGCAAGGGGCGGACCGGCGTCGCGTTCGACCCGCCGACGCTGCCAGCGCGGGTGCGAGTTGGTAAGAGCAGTATCTTGGCGGTGGTGTTAGGGACGCTCGCAGCTGTCGTCCTCCTCCTTGTGCTCATAGTCCTCATTTACAGAGGCGGCGGGCGCGCCCTCTACCGGGCGGCCTGGCGGAGGGCTCGCGTGGGCGGCCGCCTGAGCTGGTCCGGCCCGTCAACCGGTGCGTGCGAGCTGGAACGGTTTGGCAAGCCGGAGGTCACCGTCGGCGGGCCGGGTGCGGATGTGGTGCTTGACGGCTGCAGTGTCCCGACGCTGTTCCGCATCCGAACGCTGACGCTTACCGTTGGCTCGCCGATCGCGCTCGGTTGGGCCAGTCTGCGCGGTAAGCTGAGCTTCGGCTGCGAGGTCATTGCCGACGGCGACCAGCGCGTGAGTTTCCGCGATTTCCCGAAGGGGCTCGAGAAACTGTTCCACGAAGACGAGTTTCGCTGCGGCGACTTCGTGTTCAAGTATGAAAACAGCCAACTGCCGCCGCGTCCGCGGCGCGGTGCCTGATGCATGGGGGAATCGTGATGCCGAATTCTGACCGGCGTCAGACGGGGCTCGTTTGCTTGGGCGAGACGGGTCGACGGATCAGCGACGCCGTGCGACGGGCGGACTGCGGCGAGCGGGTCCTGCCGTTTGTCATCGCGCGCGGGCCGGTCGCCGACGGTGACCAATTGCTGATCAGTGGACCGCAGGGATACCGCAGCGCGTTTGCCGTCCCGGCCGGCGAGTGGCGGCGAGGAACGGCTGCTGAATACTTGAAGCGCCATTTTGGCGCGATTCAGGAGGCGCTGTCGGAGCTGTTCGCTCGAGCGCCCAGACTTGTGGTCATCGCTGGCTCGCTGGCTGACCCCTGGGCGGCTTGTCTGATTGATGTTGCGGCGCGCATCCGCTTGTCGATCGGGCGAGGGCGAACGCCGCTGGTCGGTGTCCTTACGCTGCGGACCGGCGGTCCTGAAGCGGCCGCCCAACGGGCCGCCGCGTATGCGGCGCTGAAGGAGCTGCAGTACTTCCAGGACGGCCGGCTGGATGAGATCGACGCCGACGCCGTCGCGAGGCGGGGGCGTGGTGGGCGTTCCGAGGCGCGCAGCGGTCTGTTCGACCGCATGCTCTTGGTGCCGGACGCAGGGATGCCCGGCGCACCGGAGGTCGACAGCGAGGCGGTGATTGTGTCGATTGCCCGGGAAATATGTCTCACCGCGGCTGGCGATGCGGCATTGCTTCGCCGTCCTACGACGCTGGCGCGCTGTGCGCCGAAGAGAGCGGACTTCGGCACATTTGCCGTTGTGAGGTTGCGCTTCCCCACAGAACAGGTGCAGGACTATTGCACGCTGACGGCCGCGGCGGCGCTCGCGCAGCGATTGCTGGCGGGCGACCACCCGACCCAGGAGGATCGCCTCGAGGACGATGAGTTTTTGCTTGCGCAGGACATTGCCGGCCCAGGCGGGACGGCCCGCCTGGTTGAGAATCTTGTTCGGAACGCTGCCGATGCCGGCGGCATCGTGGCGAACTTGCTCGCCGGGCCGACGGTGGGCGGCCCAGCGACGCTTGCGCAGCTGAAAGACGAAGAGACTGAACTTCGGCGGCGCATCCTGCCGCAGGTGGAAGAGATTGTGCGCGCCAGCGCGGAGCGAGAACTGGTGCAAAAACTGGGCGCACTGCGGGAATGGACGCACTACATCCTGGTCAACCGCGGGATCAGCGAAGCTTTGGCTTTCCTGAAGCGCTGCGAGAACGGGGCGCTGGCGGCCATCGACGCGCTCGAGCAGGAACGCGAGGAATGGGAGCGGCGGCGGCAGGAAATCGAGGAGCGCCTGTCGGCCTGCTGGAGGGAATGCGGGAAGTACACCGGACTGGGTGCGTTGCTGGGGCGCGGGCGACGGGATGAGCTGACGGCCCACATACGCGAGTGTCACGATGTGCTGGCGCGGGAAGAAGCCTGTGACCTCGCGCGCAAGGAGGCCGCGAGTCTGTTCGCCGGCCTGATCGACTATGGCAGTTCGCTTCAGGACATCTTGAGTACGATTAATCGCAAGCTCGTCGTTGTCCGGCAGGCCTTGCAGAAGAAGCTCGCTGGCATTGAGGTTCCCTCGGACAGCTCAATCGGGGCAGATCGTTTTGCGGCTTTCTTCCGGCGATTCTTTCCCGGGACACAGGCGTTGGCCGAGCGGCTGTTGGCTGACCACGAGGATCTGATCAGCTTCTTGTCAATGAGCCCGGAAGTGGAAATTGAGGAGGCGCTCATCCGGGAGGGCAAGGTCGACTTTGCCTCGAACATCAATGCCTTGGGGATCTTTGATTCCTGGGAGAGCGACGAGATCGCTACCGGACTCGACCGCCTTCTGGACGCTGTGCGCGCCCAGCTGACCGGCATTCCCGCTTGGGCAGCCGAGGAAGTAAGCGTGTGCACTGCCGGTATCGCCAGCGGGGCGTCTGCCGGCGGGAGTCCGAACGGGGGCGAGCGGGCGCCGGAGCCCGAGCTCCGCAATTGGCTGACGACGAGGGGCGCCGGCCATGTCGGCGGCGGGAGGAACGACGAGATCATTTGTGCGGTCGTTCGGAACGGTTTGCGCCCCGGCTGCTTCGCGGCGGCCATGGCGTGTCGGTCGGATTACGAAACCGCGGGCGGCGAGACGGAACACGTCTTTGCGCGCTATCGGGCGCTGCCTGATTTGGGCGTGAGTGCGCTCAAACATCCCCGGAGCAAGCGAGGTAAGAAACAATGATGGATCGACTTGGGCCCTCGGGGCTGAGACTGTGGCGGGCGGCGGAGAGCGAGGCCGCTGCCGCCGGGCGAACGGGGGTCGGCGCCGCCGACCTCCTTGCTGCTTATGTGCGGACAGCGGCGCCGGTATGGATGCTTGGACCGGCAGATAAGCTGATTGAGGCGCTGCGCGCGGCGGCGGGGGAGGCGCAGGGGACCGCAGAAGCTTGCGCGCAGGCGCAGGCTGCATTGCTCAAGCGGGCGGCCACGCAGGCGAACCTCATGTTCTCGCCGACCATCGAGGAAGTCCACTTGCTACTGGCGGCGCTCGACGGCTCAGAACCGCTGGTGGAGAAGGCTCTGGGCGCTGCGGGCATTGCCCGGGAACGGCTGCGGCAGCAGGTCATCCGGCCGGTGCGCAGTCGGGCGACCGGTGAGAGCGGCGAAAGCGGAGCGCTGGCACAGTACGGGCATAATCTAGTGCGCGAAGCGCTCACTGATCCAATCTGGTGGCGAGACACCGAAATCGAGCTGGTGATGGAGATCCTCGCTCGGCGGCAGCGCAGCAATCCTCTCCTGGTCGGCGAGCCCGGGCTCGGACGGCGCGTCGTCGTCGAAGGGCTCGCGCGTCGCTTGGCGACGGGCGTGGTGCCGGAGAAGCTGCGCGATCATACGATCATTGAACTGCACCTGCCGGCGATCATTGCGGGCGCCGGAGTGCGCGGGGAACTGGAACGACGACTGCTGGCGATTATCAATGAAGCGCAGGCCAATCGCCGGATCATTTTGTTCATTGACGGGCTGCACGGGTTGATCGCCGGGGCGGACGAGTTCGGCGGGGCGGCCGGCATGATTGCGTCGGCGCTCATGGAGGGGTCGATCCGCTGCATAGCCGCCGCGACGCCGGGCGAGTACGCCCACACCTTGGCGGAAGACACGCTCTTCCATGAGGTTTTCCAGCCAATTCAGCTCAGCTTTCCGTCTCCCGAAGAGGCCGTGCGCATCGTGACCGCGGCGAAGGGGCTGTATGAGGCTTATCATAACGTCAGCATCAGCGACGAGCTCGTCCGCCGGGCGGTCGAGCTAACGCAGCAGTACTTGCGCGATGAGTATTTGCCGGACAAGGCGTTTGACCTCATCGACAGCGCCGCAGCGCGCGTCTCACTGCTCTCGGGGGACGCCTGCGGGCGGCGGCCGGTCAGCGAGGAGGACCTGCTGACCGTCCTCTCGATGCGGACAAAGATCCCCCTCAGCCGGCTGACCAGCGGCACATTCAAGAGCTTGCTTAAGCTTGAGGAGCGGCTGGCGGCGCGGGTGATGGGACAGGACGAAGCGATCGCCCGCATCGCGGACATCATCCGCCTGACGAAAAGCCGCCTCGATGTGAAGCCGGCGCGCCCCGACGGGGTGTTCCTCTTCGTCGGCCCGACCGGCGTCGGCAAGACCGAGATGGCGCGGGCGCTGGCCGAGGCCTTGTTCGGCGACGAGAATAAGATGATCCGCCTCGACATGTCGGAGTACATGGAGGCGCACAGCGTCGCTAAACTGATCGGCGCGCCGCCCGGCTACGTGGGCTCCGACCAGGAGGGGCGGCTGACCGGGCGGGTCCGCCAGGATCCCTATTGCTTGATCCTCCTGGACGAGGTGGAGAAGGCGCACCCGGACGTGCTGAACATTTTCCTGCAAGTATTCGAGGACGGGCGGCTGACCGATTCGCAAGGGCGGACGGTCTTCTTCAGCAACGCGACCATTGTCATGACCAGCAATCTGGGCGCCAGCACCGGTCAGGACAAGAAGGAGCTCGGTTTCGGGGAGAAGAGCGAGCGCGAGCGGGAAGAGGAGCAGCGGCGCTCCTATATGGCCGCCATCCGCAGCTTCTTCAGGCCGGAGTTCATCAACCGGATTGACGAGATCATATTCTTCCGGCCGCTGGCGCCGCAAGACATTCTGGCCATTGCGCGCGCCAAACTGAATGAGATCGTGCAGCGACTGCGCGAACAGGGTAGCGAAGTGGCGTTCGCCGACGGAGTGGCCGAGGCGCTTGCGGCTGAGGGTTACAGCCCCGAGTTCGGCGCTCGCCACCTCAACCGCACGCTCGAGACGCGCATCCTCAAACCGCTGTCGCGCCTGTTTCTCAATCACGACGGCCCCGGGAAGTTTGCGGTTGACTTGGCGGACGGCGAGATTCGCGTGCGAGAGCTCGAGTAGATAATGAACCGGGGCGACGGGCGGCCCGCCTGCCTGATGACGGCTAGCGTACAAGGAGGGCATCCTGTGGCGACGAGCCTTGATGTGGAACAGATTCTGCGGCAGCAGGGCATTCAATACACCTTTCTGGCCGACGGCCGCTGGCGGATCGGTTACAAAGGCTACGACATCATTTTGCTCCACGATGCGGATGGGCAGTGGCTGACCTTCGTCGTGCCATTCGGAGCCGCTGACTCCTTGGCGGCGGCGGACGCTCAGGAATTCCTGCTCTGGCTCCTCAGGGCTAATTGGGAGGTTCCCTGTGGCGCCTTCGCCATCTATCAGGAGACGAACGAACTGGTCTTCACCGACCAGATCCCGACTGACGATTTGAGCGAGTCGGAGTTGCTGGCGAGTCTGAACTCGTGCGCCCTGGCGATAGATACGTACGGTGAAGCAGTTCGCGGGCGCTGCGCGCGGCGTTAGCCAAAACACTGCAACAGTGCTTATCGCGGGCGAGGCAGGGCGTACGGGGCTGTTCCGCCAGACTCATGTCATTATTGCCGTGTCATGTAGCCAAAATGACATATGGAATCAACTTGGGCCGAGTGGTGCACTCGGAAGGATCGAGCCGCTCCGTGACGAATGTCGCTGCAGAGACATAGTGGGCCGAAACTGACATGAGCGGAGGCCTGACCCCTTGCGCACGATCGATCTCGTTTATGCCCTCTTTCGACATTACATCGTTCCGTCCGGCGGTGAGATTCCCACGGCGGCCCTCATTCTGCTGCTAGAGGGCTTTGACGTCAGCGAGGACGCTGCTCGCTGCGCCGTATCGCGGCTAAAACGGGATGGCCTGTTGACGGGCCGGCGGGCGGGCGGGCGGAGCTATTACCGCCTGACGCGCCGGGGTGAAGTGGCCGCCCGCGTCGCCGAGGCCAGCGAGCGACCGGACCCGCCCCCTTGGGACGGCCGCTGGTGGCTGGTCAGCTACCGGCTACCGGGAGTGAAGCAGGCTTGGCGCGAGGAACTGCAGCGCTATCTGGTCTGGCTGGGCTACGGCCGGATGGCCCCGGGGCTGTACATTTCGCCTTATGGCTACTTTGACCTGTTGGCCCCCAAGCTGCGCGAGCTCGGTGTGAGTCGCTGGGTGGACATCTACTCCGCGGACTACATTGGCGGGCGCGAGCCGCGGGAGCTCGCGAGGGACATCTGGGATCTCGCTGGCCTCGCCAGATGCTATGCCGAGTTTCTCGCCAAGCACGAACCACTGGCGCGGCAATTCCGTGAGGTCGACGGCGGTCGCTCGGGGCTGCGCGGGTCGCTTAGCTTCGCCGCGCATCTTTATCTCGTCGACGATTGGCTCGTGACGGCCGGCGCCGACCCGCGCCTGCCGGAGATGATGCTGCCGGAATCATGGATCGGGGCGCGCGCCCGCGAGTTTTACCACGACTATGCGTCCGGCCTGGCAAAGCCGGCGGCGGCTTACTTCGCTGAAGTCTGCGGGGGGGACAGGACATGAGCGACCGGCCTCGGCGGGACAGTGCGGGCAATCTAAGCGACGCGCTGGACGACGATGCCGACGAAACAACTCGCGGCCCGTGCGCGAGCCCGTGGTTCGTTGGCCGCAGCCCTCAGCGGAAGCAGCTCAACCGGCAGTTCATTTTCTACGGGCTGGCGCTATTGCTGGTCGGCTTGATGCTGTTGGCGGTCAAGCGACTTTCCGGCGCCCCCTGACGCTGTCCGCCGCCTTGTACCGTCGCGCCGAGGCGCAGAGGGGGCGCCGCAGGCGGGCGCTTTTCGCGTGCCTTACGCCCTTCAGAGTTCACATAGGGACCCCGGGGAGGTTTTGTTCCCCGGGGTCCCGCCATGCCTACGAGGTCTTACTTCGTGTAGAAGGTCAGCAAGAAGTCATCCCAGAGGCCGTCGCGCGTGAAGTCCAAACAATCGCCATAGACGTCCTGATAGTTGGGTTCCGAGACCGGCAAATAGATGCTCAGCCCATGCGCACCGTGGTTGGCCAAGCCGTGCGCTTCCGCGAGCACGGCTTCGCGGGCGGCAGCGACCACATCAAGGGCCGCCGTGCGCACCGACGGGACTGAGGTCTTCGCGGCCAAAGCCTCAGCGAAGCCAATCAGATCGATGAACGGGTAGACTTGCCCGCCTTGGCCGAAATTCTCGGCTTCGCCTTGGGCGCCGGCCACCGCGCCGCGATCCGGTGTTGCCAGGAGTGCCCCAGCCAGCGAATCGATTGCATTCTTGACTGCCGCAACGCGCGCCATGTCGATTGCCGACAGCGTCACATACGAGTTGTTGCCGTAGCATTCGAGGTAGCGCGCGACCATTGCCGCGCCGAGTTGGGTCGCCGTCCAATCAGGATGCGCGACGAGGTCGCCCAAGATGGTGTCATAAGGCCAGCCGTTGCCGGGAGTAAGCTCTTCAGAGGCCACATAGACTTGGGCTTGCTTGTGCCACTCGTAAGCCGGCTCTATGCCGCCCATCAGGCAGGAGTCGCTGCTCATGATCGCCAGTTTACGATCGCCAAGCGCCTGTTGCACTTCATCCATCGTTAGGCGGTCGGTGTAGCCGTCATCGACTGTATCATGATCGTCCCAACAGACGCCTCGCCAGCCACCGCCATGGTCCCAAAGATCGAGGAGGACGTTCTTGGCCGGGTAAGCCGCGGCGGCATAGTCGAGGAAGCGCTTGAGCGTCGCCGGGTCGCCCATATTCACCTCGCCCCAGTCCGCGAGCACACGCGAGGCGATCGCGTCGCTGCTGTCTTTGGTGACGTAGTACAGCTTGGCGCCGTCGTCGTAACGGTCAAGCAACACGATGATGTTCACTCGGGCGGTCGAACCGACCTGCTCCATTTCATTAAGGTCGCTAATGCCGTACGAATCGAGATTGTTGTCAGCATCGAGGTAGACGAGAAAAGTCCAGTCGGCGAGCGCAGCCGCCGCCGCCCTGGGAGCCCCAAGAGCAGCAACCGCCACGGCGAGGATCATGACCAGCGAGGCCAGCGGTCGAACTCCGCGCTGCATCGTTGAAAGTCATCCCTTTCCAATCGGTTTTAGCAAGAGAATACCGCGGGCGCCAGCACATACCTGCCGTACATGGTCAGGAGGCGGAAGAATTTGCTCGACACCGTTCGCGCCGTGCCGAGGGCACCTTTGTACCGAACGAAGAAAAGAGGACTCCATCTTTTCAACAGATTCAAGTCATACTTTAATTTTTTTAACAAATATTATCGGACAAATACCAATGACCATTGACGATTAGCTCGATATGCTGTAATGTAAATATCGACGTTAATAAACGTAAGTCTCCCGTGAATACCATTCATTACGACGCACTGGCCAGGCAATGGCCCGCGGCAGGAGGGTGCCTATGACAGCAGCAGACGTGGCGAGAGAATTGAAACGGCCGGTGGCGCTGTGGCGTGAGGCTGACCCGAACATGCGCCGACTGATCTGGATCAGTTTCGTAGAAATGTTGTCGGTGAACGCCTACTTCACCCTCATCGTCCCATTCGCGAAGAACCTCGGCCTCGACTCGGGTTCTGTCGGCGCGCTGAATTCACTCATGCAGGTCGTATCGGCTGTCGTGGCCGTCGCCGCCGGCGTGCTTGCCGATCACTTCGGCCGCAAAAGGCTTTACACCGCCGGGCAACTGATGCGGGTCGCGATCACCGTCGCACTGCTGGCGACCCACAGTTATCTCGGGCTGGCACTGGTCTTTGTCCTGCGTGGCCTGGCGAGCATCCAGGGGCCGGCTCAGTCAGCCATTACAGCCAATCTGACGCGGCGCGAAAACCGCGCCACCATGCTCGGGCTGTCGCAGACGCTCGGCCAGCTCGCCTCGGTGCTGATGCCCATCGCGTCCGGGGCGGTCGCCGACCGCTACGGCGTCAAGGCATCATTTGCTGTTGCGCTGGTACTGGCAGCGGTGGCGGTCATCATGGGAATCGCGCTAAAGGATAAGACGGCTGCATCCGAGGACGCGGATCCGGCGGCGGATGGGGTCACTGCGGGCGCGGACGTCCGAACAGTTGAGAGCGTCCGGCCGGGAGAAGTCGAACCGCTCCTGGCAAGACTCCGTCGCATGTTCGCGGGGAAGCGGGCGGTCACTTTGTCGCTCCTCATGGTCGCCACCGTGTTCAACGGGTTGGGCAACGGGGGTGTAAACATTCTTCTCCCGTTCACGATCATGGACCGCTTCTCCTCGGCCTACACCGTAGTGGCCTCAGCCGGCTCGATGATGGCCCTCGGCACTATGCTGGTCCTCCTTATCGGCGGCCGGCTGGCCGACGTCAGCGGGCGTCGCACCATGGTCATGACCAGCGGCGTCATCTTCCCGTTGCTCATGCTGGGCTTGTTCTATGTCAACACGCTGTGGGAACTGAACCTCGTCCTCATTCTGGTCAGCATGGTAGGTAACATCAGTTCGCCGGCCATCGGCGCCGTCTACATGGAGGCGGTTGCGGACCGTGACCGCGCGACGTTTGCAGGCCTACAGATGAGTCTCAACGCCGCCGGCATGGCGCTAGGATCCGCGGTGGCGGGCGTCGTATACAAAATGTCGCCGAATTGGGCCTGGCTGGGGGTCATCGCTGTCATGGTGTTGCAGGTGGTCTGCTACCACTTTGTCCTGCCGCACGACGGCAAGCGCCGCGCGGCGGCGTCACCCAGCTTATAGGACGGCAGCTGTCCTCTGTCGTCGGCCGCCGGCTTGTGGTAAACTAATCGCAGCCAAACCGGCAGGGGGAACCGTAGTATGAAAAAGGCGAGACGAGCGGAGGCGCCGAGGACGGCGACCGGCCCGCGAGCCGCGCACCAGACCGCGGAGACGCATTGGAACCACGTCGCCGATTGGTACGATCGGCTGGTGGGTGAACGCGGGAGCGAGTACCATCAGCGCGTGATCATCCCCGGCGTGCTGCGCATGCTCGGGCTGACAGGGGCGGACGCCGCCGCGCGCGCGGCGCACCTCAAGGTTCTCGACCTGGCGTGCGGGCAAGGCGTCCTCTGTCGCCGCCTCGCCGAGGCCGGCTGCCGCGTCACAGGCGTTGACGCTGCGCGCGAGCTGATCGAGGCAGCGCGGCGACGCAACGCGGACGACCGACTGCCCATTGAGTACATGGTGGCCGATGTGACAAAGCTGGTCGACGAGGGCGGCCGGCTCGCGGCGGGTCTCCCCGGCGAGGGCTTTGACGCGGTCACGATCGTGCTCTCCATCCAGAACATCACGCCGCTGTCGCCCGTCTGGCAGGCGGCGCGGGCTGCGCTGAAGCCCGGCGGCTGTCTGGTGGTGGTCATGATGCACCCCTGTTTTCGCGTACCGCAGCGTTCGGATTGGCACTGGGACGATCGCAGCGGTGTGCGTTCGCGCCTCGTCAGCCAGTATCTCAGCAGCGACCGGATCGACATTCTGACCCATCCCGGCGATGCGGCACACGGCGTGGACGATACGCGCACCGTCCATTTCCATCGTCCGCTCCAGGCCTACATCAACACGCTCGGCAACGCCGGCCTGCTGATCGATCACATCGAGGAGTGGGCCAGTCACAAGACGGATCAGCCCGGGCCGAAGAAAGCGGCCATCGACCGCTCCCGCAAGGAGATTCCGCTGTTCCTCGCCCTGCGCGCCAGGAAAGTCTGAAGCGACCATTTTGACCCAAGAGGTCCCGGGCACAAGCGCCCCGGGACCTCTTTCTATGCGCCTTGCACGCCGATGCCGTTTCGATCACTTGGTCGGCAACGGTACAGTCACCTGCTTCATGCCCAAGATCTGGCCGTCCTTGACATCTGCGTCGACGAAGCTGGCAGTGTCGGCGCTGAGTCTGACGTCGATCACCGTTCCAGCTGCGTCATGTTCGGAAATGAACACCGGTCGCCCGCCTTCCATGCGTCCGACGCCGACCGCCTTGCCATTGAAGGCCACGAACTGGGCGCCGCGCCAGATCACCTTGGTGGGATAGGGATAGCGGGTCTCCGACAGCTCGCTCTCCTGACCGGTCCGGAGGTCGACAATGAACGTGGCGTAATCGCCGTTCGCCTTGGCGTGCGCCACGGCGACGTAGTTTCCGTCGCCGGAGGCAGACACCTGCCAGCCGTCTTCTTGCCAGAGCTCGCTGCGGCCGGTCGTGAGATCGTGCTTAAACACGGATGTCGCCCCTGGCTGCGGCCCGTCGAAGAGGAGCGTCGTCGCGTCAAGCCAGGTTACCTGAGGCAGGACGCCGATCTCGCCCTCGAAGCCCCAGTCTTCGGGGGTGAACGCCTTGATCACCTGGACGGTGCCGGTGGCGAGGTCGTAGATCTGTGGCCCCATGGTCGCGCTGTTAGGGTCCGACGGATCGGTCCGGCCCCAGAAGGCCAGTTTGGTCCGGTCAGGGCTGAGCTGATACGACCAGGCAGACTCCGGCAGCGATGTTAATTTCCCCGGGCCGCTCAGATCGGCCAGCCAGCGCCCGCCAAGCACGACCATGTTCGCGTCCACCCAAACAACAGCGCCAATGTCCGCGCCGTCGAGAGAGCAGGGCTTCGTCTTCAGGTGGACCGCGCCCCGCTGCGCATGGAAAGTGACTGTAAACGGCACTTCGCCATCGCCAGCGCCCCGGTCGACCTCCGCCCATGCCGTGGCATCTCCCGCCGGGGCGCTCACAGGCGCCATGTGGTAGGCATTCGCACTCGCGTCAAAACTGGGCCAGACGGTTGTCGCGGGCGGGACCGCGCCGCCGGCGTCCGGTTGGCCGCGCGACCCGAGACAGCCGGTGGTAATTGCCATGGCTGCAACCAAGACTAGACTCAGCGCACGAACCCTCGCCATAAGATTCCCTCCGCGCCCTGATTGCAAATTGGCCGACCAAGCCAGCGCGGGCGCCCTGACCCATTGCGCCGGGGCCGGTCCGCTACTGCCAGCGTACAACGCCCGCCGGACGCCGTCAAGGCGGACTGGGAGGCCGCTGCAGAAGGCTTCACTCCAACAATCTCTGGGCGGCCGTGGACGACCGCGGCGCGCCAGCCTATTGACATCCGGCTGCCAGCGAGGTATTGTGTTTGATAAGTTAGTGTTTCGATTTCGAAACACGGCAGGGGGAGCAGATGAACAGAAGCGAAACTTCCGAACCCGCTCCGCTCGAGGTCCTCGCGCGCCTGGGCTTCAGCGAGTACGAGGCCAAAACCTACCTGGCGCTCCTGCGCGACAACCCGGCCACGGGCTACCAGATCAGCAAAGACGCGGGCATACCGCGTTCGATGGTCTATGAGGCCCTCGGGCGCCTAGCGAACCGGGGCGCGATCATGTCCTTGCCGTCCGGCGACACCACACGCTATGCTCCGGTGCCCGTCAGTACGCTGCTCGACAGCCTGCGCCACAGCTACGAAGATGCCCTCGACGCGGCCCATTCGGTGCTTGCCCGCGAAGAGAAGGCGACGCCCCGCGAACAGGTCTGGAACATCGAGGGCCGCGCGGCCGTGCTCGCCCGCGCCCGCGAGATGATCCGCGAAGCCGAGCGGGAATTGCTCGTCTCGATCGACGACCGCACGCTGGTCGACCTCATTCCTTGCCTGCACGAGGCGCACGGCCGCGGCGTGCGGGTCCGCCTGCTGCTCTCCGGCGAGGCCGAGATCGACTTCGGCGACATCATTCGCCACCCCCAGACGGAGAGCGCCCTGCAGCAGCTCGGCGGCTCGCTGGTGCTGGTCGCCGACGGAAGCCAGTGCCTGATCGGCGGCACGGTGGGGGAAGAGACCGGCATCTGGACGGGCAATCGTCATGTCGTGTTCATTGCCCGCCAGTACATCTGGCAGGAGGTCTTCACGCAGAAAGTCTCGTCGCGCCTGGGGAAGGAAGTCCACACCCTGCTCTCTCCCGACGAACGCAAGGAGATCCTCGGTGAAGCGTGAGGTCTCCGGCAGCGGCCGGCAGCGGGACGACAGCCGAGAAACTCATAATGAGGTGCTTTAAGTGATTGCCAAAACGGCAACCGGAAGCGAGCGATTCACGGGCCTCAGCGAACAAGAAGTCCCTGCCTTGAAGGAGAAGTACGGCGAAAACGTCCTTGCCGTCGGCAAGCGCATCTCTCCTTGGTCGATCCTCATCGGGCAGTTCAAGAGTCCGCTCATCTATGTGATCCTGGGCGCGGCCGTCGTCTCGCTGATCATGGGCGAGCTGAAAGACTTCGCCATCATCATGGCGGTCGTCGTGTTTGATGTCATCCTCGGTTTCTTCCAGGAGTACGGGGCGTCGAAGACCTACGAGAGCCTCAAGAGCCTCGTTAAACCGACAGCGCTTGTCATCCGCGACGGATTCCATAAAGAGATTGACGTCTGCGACATTGTGCCCGGCGACATCGTGATTCTCAACTCGGGCGACAAAGTCCCGGCCGACGGCGAGATCGTCGAGGCTGTCCGCCTGACGTTGAATGAAGCGATCCTCACCGGAGAGAGCGAAGGCATCGCCAAGAGATTGGGCGACACGGTGTACATGGGCACCACCGTTCTCGCCGGCCACGGCATCCTGAAAGTTACCGGCACGGGCGCCAACACCGAGCTCGGCAAGATCGCCTCGTCGCTGTCCGATACACCGGAGACGAAGACCCCGCTTCAGCAACGGCTGGAGAAATTCAGCGGCCAACTGACCAAAATCGTCATCGGTCTGACGGTCGGCCTTTTCCTCGTCGGCGTCCTCGGCGGACGCAACCCGCTTGAGATGGTGCGCGTGGCCATCATCTTGGCCATCGCGGCCATCCCGGAGGGACTGCTCATCGCCGTCACCGTTATCCTCGTCCTCGGCATGAAGAAAATCCTCAGGCGCAATGGTCTCGTCAAGCGCCTCCTCGCCGTCGAAACGTTGGGCTCCGTCACGGTTATCTGCACCGACAAGACGGGCACCCTCACCGAGGGCATCATGAAGGTCACCAGCGTCGAATTCGCGGACGCCGACATGGCGGCCAAGATCCTCGTTCTGAACAATAACCGCGAGGACTCGCTCGAGACCTCGCTCCTGGATTACGCTGCGGCGGACCTTGGCGCCGACCCCGGAGAACTGATGGCCCGCTGCCCGCGGCTGGCCGAGGAGCCGTTCAGCAGCGAGACGAAGTACATGAAGACGCTCAACCGCGTCGACGGTGCGCCGATGCTCCTTCTAAAAGGCGCGCCGGAAGCCGTGTTGGCGCAGTGCGCGCTGCCGGTTGAGGAACGGGCGGGCGTGGCCCGGACCGCTGACGAATGGGCGGCCCGCGGGCTGAAAGTCCTGGGCTTGGCGTGCGCGGACGTCAGCGTCTCTCCCGAACAGGAAGCGATGCTGGCCGATGGCCGGCTCGCGCTTGAACAGTTTGAAGCCGCTGTCGGCGCAAGCTATCGCTGGGTGGGCCTCGTCGGCATCGAGGATCCGGTTCGCGCGAGCGTGCCCGCGGCCATCCGAACCTGCGCCAAGGCGGGCATCCGCGTCAAGATGATCACCGGCGACCATCGTCTCACTGCCCTCAAAGTGGCGCGCGAAATAGGCCTGGATCAGTTCGGCTCCGAGATCGTCGAGGGGGCCGAACTGGATCAGATGGACGACGAGACCCTCCGCCGGCGCGTGAAAGACGCCATCGTCTTCGCCCGCATTTCCCCGCATCAGAAGCTGCGCATCGTGGCAGCGCTGCAGGAGCAGGGAGAAGTCGTGGCCATGCTCGGCGACGGCGTCAACGACGCCCCGGCTCTGAAAAGATCCGACATCGGCGTGGTCGTCGGTTCGGCCACGGAGGTCGCCAAGGAAACGGCTGACCTCGTCCTCCTCGATTCGAACTTCGCCACCATAGTGGCCGCCATCGAAGAGGGACGCGTAGTCTTCCAGAACATCAAGAAGGTCGTCTCCTACACGCTGTCCAACTCGTTCGCCGAGATCCTGCTCGTCTTCGCCGCGATGATGTTGGGCCTCCCGGCGCCGATCGCCGTCGCGCAGATCCTCTGGGTGCATCTGATCTGCGACGGCCCGGTGGACATCGTGCTCGGCTTCGAACCGAAAGAGAACGGCATCATGGAGGAGCCGCCCCGCCCGGTGAGCGAACCCATCCTCGGTCGCATGGGCATGTTCCTCATCGTCGGCATCAGCACATCAGCCGCCCTCGGCATCCTGTTCATGTTCAACCACTACCTCAACATCCACCACAACATCGCGCTCGCCCGCACGGTGGCCTTCGAGACGCTGGCGATCATCTCACTGGTGTACGTGTTCGCCTACCGCAGCATGCGCCGCAGCATCTTCCACAGCGGCAGCCTGCTGTCCAACAAGCCGCTCCTCGTCTCGGTCATCGCCGGGTTCATCATCTCGTTCCTGCCGCACTGGATCCCGTTCATCGGCGACGCCTTGGGCGTTGTCCCGCTCGGCCCCCTCGAGTGGGCGGAAGTGTTCGGCATCAGCTTCGGCCTCCTGGCGATGGTCGAAATTGTGAAACTGCTCTCTCTCCGCCGGAGTGCTCGCGCGGCAAGCGCCGACGACGGGCCCCGCCTATCCTGAGCGCGGACCACGCGGGCCTTGCGTGTCCTTTGTACGAACCGCCCGCGTGGGCGTTCCTCTCCGCGCACACGAAAGCCGCATCCCGGCGCGCCGGGATGCGGCTTCATTCTTGACCGAGCAGACAGATCAGATGGTCCATTGGTCGTGGACAATCCCCACCAGATACCATGTGTTGCCCTTTGCCTCGAACACCAGCCGCAAGCTGGACCAGTCCATGCCCCCGTATTGCTCGCTCCCGGGATAATGGGCTTCGACGTAGATC
>Ga0315298_1002717_pt1 | contig 29333 bp, 31 predicted proteins | sample WHS_1_MG_FD_203077 | JGI IMG/M metagenome (GOLD analysis project Ga0315298, IMG submission 203077) | Extremophilic microbial mat communities from Washburn Hot Springs, YNP, Wyoming, USA - WHS_1_MG | ecosystem: Environmental > Aquatic > Thermal springs > Hot (42-90C) | place: USA: Wyoming... | reverse complement strand
CTGAAACTTGGCAATTGGTTAGAGGAATTCAACTTTAGGAGACCCAATCAAGCCCTTGGATATAAAACCCCTATCGAATTTGCCTTCGGCTACCCCAATGTGTCAAAAATGTATTCATCTTATACATTTGCTTGATTTCTAAAATTCTATTTGTTAAAATAAATTATAGAATAATAAAAACTTAGAAAAGATATGAACAACCAAAATTTTTCTTATTCTGAATATCCCCAAAAAGGTTATTCAGAAAAGTTAAAGCCCATCACCCAACTTCTTAAAGAGGGTTGGAGAATTTATTGCCTTAAAATTAAAACTTTATTGGGGATAATTGGATTACCCGTTGGATTTTCGTTTTTGTTTTGGATCTTGATGTATTTTTTGGCTGATACCTCTATAAAATATTCTGCTTGGTTTTCTGTTATAGCTGCAATTTCTTATCTAGGTCCCCTTTTTCTTTGGTTATGGGCTATACCCTCTTTGCTTTATAACCTTAAAGAGAATACTGGCATAAAAGAGTCCTATAAAAGAGGGTTTAAAATATTGGGTCCTTACATTTGGGTTTATTTTCTATTAATCATAATTATTGCCGGCGGTTTTTTGCTTTTGATAATTCCTGGAGTTTTATTTTCCATTTGGTTTTCTTTGGCCATCTTTATTTTGATTTTTGAAGAAAGGGAAGGGTTTAGTGCTTTATTTAGAAGCAAACATTTAGTCAAAGGGAAATTCTGGGGAGTTTTGGTAAGATTTTTGGTCCTAGGTTTAATTATGGGATTGGGGTTATTTCTAATTTTTGCCTTAATTTTTTTCGGCATAGAAAATAAACAGATAAAAAACCACTTAAGCGAAGTAATAGGTTATTTTATTCAACTGTTTATTTTGCCATTTTTCTTAATCTATGGATTTTTAATTTATAACAATCTAAAAGAAATTAAAGCTAAAATTCCCTACGAAGAGCCAACACGAAGCCAGAAAATAAAGTATGTTATACCCGGAATTTTAGGGATATTGATTGTTGGATTGCTAATTAGCATCACTTTCTTTAATATCTTTTGGGGTAGAGATATTCCACCTATCGATGATAGCGATTTGTGGCTTTCAAAGATAGAAATTCCAAAAGAAGAAAATGCTTTTTATCCCCTTAGTCAAGCCAGTGAAAAGATAAATCTGCCAAAAGAGAAATCGGAACTTTTTGCAAAAATGGTTGAAGGAGAAAAGTGGGATTCTGAATTTGCTGAAGAATTAATAAAAAACAATGAAGAAGTTTTTAGTTATTTTGAAAAAGCCTTAGAACTTCCTTATTTTCAAATTCCTGAATGGCAAGACCCAAAAACTATAGGGTATGAAACGATTATTCCTAGTATGCCAGACTTGAGAGATATAGCTAGATTGAATTCAATTAAGGCTAATTATCTCTTGACTCAAGGTAAAGAAAAGGAGGCTTTAGATTTAATCGTCAAAACAATTAAAATGGGACAAATAATAGAGGACAGTCCGAGACCTATTTTGATTAGCTATTTAGAGGGTATGGCTATAAAAGAAATTGGCTTACAAAGATTAAGAACAATGATACCAAATCTTACTTTATCTTCTGAGGCGTTAAGGGATTATATGGCTGAACTTGAGCAGTTTAAAGCAAATGAAGAAGGATTAATCAAGGCAATGAAAATGGATTATATAAGTCTCACTAATACAAAATCAAAAATTGAGGCAGTTTTTGTTGGTGAACTCCCTAAGGAAGAATTGGAAAAATTAGGAATGGGAAAAATCCCTTTTGAGATAAATGCAACAACTAAATTAAATTATCTTTATAAGCCCAATCAAACCCAGAGAATATTTGCTGAATATTATCGAAATTTTGTTAATAATGCTAATAAGGATTGCAATGAGGTGAGGTTGGTTGAAATCAAATCTTTAGCGCCTCATTCTAAAATAAAAATGTTATTTACGGAAAATGTAGTGGGTAAAATTTTTCACGATATTGTAGCGGTAAGTTTTTCCGGTTATTTTTATCAAAAATGCCTCGAAGATTTTTCAGTGATAGGAACCCAATCTCTCCTCGCGATAAAAGCCTATCAGACAGAAACTGGTAAAATACCCTTTTCTTTAGGTGAACTTGTACCAGAATACTTCTCTGAAGTCCCAAGAGATCCTTTTGATGGAAAATCAATAAAATATTCCCCGGAGAAAAAGATTATTTATTCTGTAGGCAAGGATTTGAAAGATTCAGGAGGTAGCGAAGGAAAAGATTGGCAAATAATGGAAGACCCCACTTTCAAAGTTGAATTTTAATAAACATTATTCTTCAATAGAATTTTAGAAATCAAACAAAAATAACTTTTCCACAAGCGAGCCGCCCGAAGAGCGGGCGAGCGAAAACTTCAGCAAGAAAATTTTTAGAAGCAGGCGGGGCGAAGCCCCGCCTGCTGAATTTCATTTCTTTAAATTATTTTTCCTTGAGTTATGGATTAAATTTGGTAAGATGATAGAGAAAGTTTGAACTGATTTATTTTGAGCACTCGGAGTTTCTGGCATAAACTCTGTTTCGGTAGAAAAAACTAAATTTTCTCTAAAAAAACCAGGGTTTGTATCTGAAACTCCGAGTGCCCCTGGGAGGAATTGAACCTCCATTTGCTCCTTAGGAGGGAGCCGTTCTCTCCGTTGAACTACAGGGGCAAAATTTTATATTAATTTTCTTTTATCAATTTTAAGATGACTTTTTTTGCCTCCTCTGGATTTACTTTTCCTTTCGTATCTTTCATAACCCCCCCGATTAAAAATTGAATAGCGTTTTCTTTGCCCTTTTTATAGTCCTCAACTGCTTTTTGGTTTTGTTCTATTATCCTTTTTGCAATCTCTTCAATTTGACGTTGATCACTTATTTGTTCGAGCCCTTTATCCTGCATAATATAAGTCGGCTCAGCCCCAGTTGTCACCATTTCCATTAAAATATCCTTGCCAGCCCTCGAAGAAACTTTTCCTTGCCACAAAATAGTTATAAGCTCTGCGAAATTTTCAGGTGTCACTTTTAAATCTTTTAATTTTATATTTTGCGATTTTAATATTCCTAATAAATCGCTTTGTAAATAATTACTTGTTATTTTAATTATTGATGAAACTTGATCTTCTGGAATTTTTTCATCTTTACACCACCTTTTTAGTTCTGAAACAACCGCTTCAAAATAGTCAGCAAGTTTTCTTTTTCTAATAAAAATTTCAATTTCTTTTTCAGAAAGTCCGTATTCTTTTTTGAATCTTTCTCTTTTTTGCTGGGGAAGTTCGGGAAGCGTAGCCTTTATTTTTTTGATATCTATTTCCATAAATTCCTACGAAATTACGAATATACGAATAATTTACTTTGCAACTTTAAAAAAATTTTTGCGGTCAAAAATTAAAAGGATAAAAATAAAAAGATAAATTAAAAAATAAGATACGATGGGCAAAGCACGATAACGAAAACAAAGGACAAATCCGATCAACAAAATATTAATTGCGCACAGTATAATAGCTATAATCCAGGCAAACTTTTTCTTTTTCAAAACAAACACTCCAGGAAGAATCAAAAAGATATCAAAAATAGTTATTGGAAAAAATAAATTCAAATAATATAATAACTTAAAATCTAGTCCTTCCTTAAGAACCGACATGCCCTTAATTGGGATCAATGCGAGAGGTAATAAAATGATTAAGAAAATAAACAAAATACCCCTAATTATCAATAACCATGCAGCAATTTTCGTTAATTTTGGCAAAACCTCTTCTTCGGGCATAATTTTTATTTAACTTACTTTAAAAAAATTTTTGCGGTCAATTAAAAAGAGTAAGCATAATTTAAACTTTTAATTTTAATGGTGGCAAATCTGGTTCTGGAAAATAGCGGTAATCATGTGATTCTTCTTTTTCACGCTGGCTAAAAGTTTCTTGCCTTATATCATGCCAACCGCGAGTTTCTTGAACTATTTTCTCGCCTTTTTCTAACAGCTCTGTCTGTCTTTTAATTTCAAATTCAATTGCTTTCTCAACAGATCTAATAGAGTTTAGATTTTTAATTTCAACTTTAGTCCCCAACTTTCGCGAATCTGCACGAATTTGGCCACTAATTTCACGAATATTATTTGTGTTATTCGTGCTCAAATTCGTGCGCATTAGCGAGATATTAACCTCAACTCTCATTTGTCCCTTTTCCATATCAGCATTTGAAACATTAAGATATCGTAAAATTAACTGGAGCTCTCTTGCAAAATTACCTGCTTCTTTTGCTGACCTAATATCCGGCTCAGTAACAAGCTCCATTAAAGGAACGCCAGCTCGATTAAAATCAATTAAAGAATAATCAGTCCCCTCAGGGTGAATTAACTTTCCTGTATCTTCTTCAAGATGAATCCTGTTAATTCTAATCCTCTTTAATTTACCCGCCTCTAAATATGATTTGGCAGGAATGTCTAAATAGCCATCTTTGCATAAAGGCAATTGGTATTGAGAAATCTGATATCCTTTTGGCAAGTCTGGATAAAAATAATTTTTTCTTTCAAAATAAGTTTCTTTGTTAATTTTGCAGTTTAAAGCTAAACCAGTTTTGATAACCAACTCAACTGCATTTTTATTAATTACTGGTAGCGTGCCAGGATGCCCCATACAAATAGGGCAAATATTAATATTTGGCCGCGTTTCTTTGGGATCGTTCTTGCAAGAACAAAACATCTTTGTTGCTGTTTTTAGCTCTGTATGAATCTCAAGACCAATTATGGGAACGTGTTTCATAAAATTAAATTATGCATTTTATAATTTTAACAAAAAAGGCTGGTAATTACCAGCCTGTAATTACCAGCCTAAGGAACCCTGTCGTAATAAAAAACCTCAAGTCGAGCTTTAAAGTTCTCGAAATAAGGACGAAGCTTTTTTTCTATCTCGCAACCATCATTCGAAGTAAAAGATAGTTTTTTTAATAGGGTTTCTATAACCTCAATTTTAGAAAGCATTTCTCTTAAAATACCTAAAACTTCTTTTTCTGATTCCATTGACTACCTCCCTCTCGGCATTGTTCTAATTCTTGCCAACTCCCAAGCATAATCATAAAGATGCAGTCCTTTTGAAAGGGCAATTGTCTCTCCGGGCTCAACTCCTATTTCGTCTGCCATATATTCTTTAAGAAGTTGAATGCCAGCAAGATTAGCCGGAAAACCTGCCCAAAGATCCCAGGAACGAAAATAAACTATAAAATGAAGTTTACGTTCCTCAGGATAAATACGGGTATCTATCTGACGCAGACAAGGCGGATCCTCTAAATATATAGACTGAGGATCGCAAACAGCCATACAAGCTTGGTTGGTACCAAACCCTTCTTCCTTATACATCCGAATAACTTCTTGAATCTGAGGTTCAAGGTACATTCCGTATGTATAATCTTCATTTTCTGCTTTTGAATAAGCGGAACAAAGTTTTTCAAGGTACTCATTAACATAATTCATATCTGTTGGCGGCGGAAGGCCAATCCCCGGTGGCATATCTGGAATAAGAGGCCGCGTCTCGGGATACATTATCTTTACCACCACAAAATCATATTCTAACCGCCAACTTCCCTTAAAACTTCCTCTTTCAATTTTATATCTCCTTCCTTTTTCAAAAATGTTGTACACACACTGAAACCACGCATCTGGAAGATCCCTCGCTTCAATAAAAGTAATCTCCATCTTGTCATTCCTCCTTTCTTTTTATTTAATTTTCTTTATGACAATTTCTTTTATTTCTTTATGTACATCTTCTATACTTCTTTGACCATTTATTCTTACTAATGGAAACTTTTTTAAAAGAACCAAATAATTTTTATAAACTTTTTCTAATAATTTTTCCTTTTCAAAAATTGTTTTTCTTTCACCAGTTTTTTGGGAACGACCCTCTATTCTTGAAATACAAGTTTTTGGTTTCACGTCTAAGAAAATTGAAATATCGGGCATTAAAAAATTATCATTCATTTTAATTAACTTTTCCATATCAACATCTATTCCCCCAAAAGCAAATGTCGAAAAAAAATATCTATCAGAAATAACAATTTTCCCTTCTTTCAGTGCTGGTTCAATAATATTTTTAAGATGCCAGTCCCTATCCTTTATAAAAAACTTTTGGAGATTGAGAGGAGAAACCTTTTCTTTTTGGTGCAAAATTTTGTCAACTCTTTTGCCAAATTCGTTATTCTTTGTCGGTTCTTTTGTTAATAAAACCTTAAAACCCTTTTTTTCTAAAAAATTTTTTAATAAACTTGCTTGAGTTGTCTGGCCTGAACCATCAAGACCCTCAAAAACAATAAATTTACCAGGGTAATTATTCTTTTTCATCTTTTTATTTTATTTCCTGACCCCCCATATTGATGTTTATCGTCTAAAATATCTCTTTTTTGCCACTCTTTAACCCAATCTTTCACAAAAAAAACCTTAATTCCTCCACCTTCTTTTGTTGAACAAACAACGCGATTTAAACCAGCATTAATTATCATTTTTTTGCAAATAAAACAAGGAAAGGCATCTATTGTCTTTCCTTTTTCGTCTTCGCCATAAATAAAAATATCCCCTCCCAATAGAGAAACGCCGGCTCTGGCGGCATTAATTATCGCGTTTTGCTCTGCATGCACTGAGCGGCAAAGTTCGTATCTTTGACCATGAGGTATTTGATATTCGTTTCGAAAACAATTTCTTCTTTCAAAACAATCTTTTGTTTTCCTTGGTGCGCCAACATAACCTGTAGCAACAATAACATCATCTCTTACTATAATAGCTCCTATTTTCCTTCTAAAACAAGTTGAACGTAAAGAAACTTCTTTAGCAATATTTAAATAATATTCATCTTTTGGTGGGCGCATAAATCAATAATAAAATTCGTAATTATATTAATCGGATTAATTACTCTATTTCAATTCCTAAACTTTTTGCTGTGCCTGCTATAATCTTTTTTGCCTTTTCAATATCGTCAGTATTTAAATCTTCCATTTTTTTTCTTGCGATTTCTTCTAATTGTGTTTTTGTTATTTTGCCCACCTTCTTTTTTTGAGGTTCTCCAGATCCTTTTTCAATTCCAGCGGCTTTTTTGAGAAGATAAGCAGCCGGAGGAGTTTTTAGTTTAAAATCGAAAGTTCTGTCTTCATATATTGTAATTTCTACAGGAATCAAATCGCCTCCTTTGTCTTGGGTTGCAGCATTAAATTTTTGGCAAAAATCAGCAATATTAATTCCATGCTGCCCTAGGGCAGGACCCACTGGCGGAGCTGGATTTGCTTTTCCTGCTTCTATTTGAAGTTTTACTGTGGCTATTATTTTTTTCATATGATTTTGGAATTTAATTTGGTTAATTCTTAAAAAATTATATCTTTTTTATTTGTAAATAATCTAAATCAACAGGGGTATCTCTGTCAAACATATTTACTAACACTTTCACTCTTCCTTTTTCTTGATCAACTTCTGCTACCTTTCCTTCAAAATCTTTAAATGGCCCATCTATTATTTTAACAAGATCGCCTTTCTGAAGATCAATAATATGTTCTGGCTCTTCCTGGTTCATTCTTCTCATTAATTCCTCAACTTCTTCTTTTTTAATTGGAATTGGAGTCGTGCCGGCGCCAATAAATCCCGTAACTCGAGGAGTGTTTCTTACTACATACCAGGAATCATCAGTTACTATCATATCAACCAAAACATAACCTGGATAAATTTTCTCCTCAACCACATATCTTTTTCCACCTTTTATCTTTATCTTTTTTTCTTTTGGAACAATTACATTAAAAATCTTATCTTTCATATCTAAAGACTCAATGCGCTGAAGCAAATTTTGAGCAACGGCCTCCTCATAGCCAGAATAAGTATGAATAGCATACCAATTTCTTCCTTGTTGTATTTGTTGTTTTGGCATAGGCTTTTTATTATAATTTAATATTTTAATATTTAATTACAAAAGTCCTCATAATCCAAGTAAATATTGCATCAAGTCCTCCAAGAATTACTGCTGCCACTATAAATATTACAATCACAATTAAAGTCTTATTAAAAGTTTCATTCCTTGTTGGCCAGGTTACTTTTTTCATCTCTGTCTTAACCTCTTTGAAAAATTCAGGAATTTTTTTGAAAATTTTAATTGGATTTTTTGCCATTTTTTTGGGTTTAAAAATACCCCTTTTGGGGGATTTATATTTTTATATTCTTTTTCAAACAAAAAGTCAACCCTGCTTGACAATTATTTTTAAATAAATATTATAATTAAAATATGACAAAAAGCAAAAATATTAGAATACTACCATTAATTTTGATTGTCCTTCCTATTGTTAGAACGGGAAGGTTGAACTTTTAATTAAATTAATTTTTAGAGTTCAACCTTCCCGTCCCAACCGGGAAGGTTTTTTAATTTAGGGGGTATCGCCGGGGTAGCGTGCAGAGCGAAAAAGGGTAATCCCCTGAAGGTTAGCGAAAAGGCCACCCCCTTTCTCGCCGACTTTCACGCTCTGCCCTACCCCGACCAAATATTCAAAGCACATTAAAAAAGAAAGGAGGAGGTGAAAATGTTGGTAGAGTGGCTAATTAGGGTAGAGAAGGCTATACTATTAAACAACCAATTAACAGAGGTTTTAAAATCAATGAATGGAGGGTATATCAAAATAATAAAAGAAACAAAAGATGAAATTATTATTGCCCTACCAATAAATCCTGAAAAGTTGAATTTACCAAAAGAAGTCAAAAGAGAAAGAGTAAAAAATGATCCGAGTTGTTGGGAACGATGGGGCTTATAATAAGCAAGGAGGAAAAATGCCAGAAACCAAAATCTATCGAATTGTTTTTCACACAAAAGAAGATAAAGAAAGGTTCAAAGAAGTAGAACAAATAATCAAATTAATAATTGCGCCAGAAATGGTAAAAATATTTGATCCACCAGATAACGGAAGGAAAGTAATTTTTTTTGCAGCAACATTGACGCAAAAAAGAAAAATAGAAAGAGAGCTAAAGAATGCTAGAATTGAGATCACAATTTCTTCCCCTATCGCACCTTGCTAAGAGGCTTTTCGGGCCTCTTTTTTTCTTGCTATTTTTTTAAAAAAAATTATTATTAAAAAATATACAATATCAGTCTTTGGACTACAAATAAAATCATGAACTTAGAGCAAAAAAAGATTTTAAACGCAATAAATCTTGCTTTTTTTTCAAATCAGGAAGCGATTTTAAAATTATTTAAATCCTATTCTGCTCCAGAAGATGTTTACAAATTAAAAAAAGAAGATTTAAAAAATCTTGGTTTTAAAAAAAATACCATTGAAGAATTTTTGAAAAGAAGACAAGAAATCGATATAGAAAAAGAATGGAAAAAACTTGAGAGAGAAAATATAAAAGTTATTACAAAAGACGAAAAAGAATATCCCCCATTGCTCAAAGAAATTGCAAATCCGCCAATTTTACTTTATGTAAAAGGAGAAATTTGCCCTCAAGAAAACTATCTTTCTTGTGTTGGAACAAGGTGGCCGTCTGATTATGGAAAAATGGTAACCTCTGATATTGTTGGAGATTTAGCAAATTTTGGTTTTACAATTGTTTCGGGTTTGGCTCGCGGCATTGATACCCTTTCTCACAAAATTGCTATTGAAAAAGGAAAAAGAACGATCGCGGTTGTGGGCAACGGCCTTGATATTGTTTTTCCTCCGGAAAACAAAAATTTAGCCCAAAAAATAGAAAAAAATGGAGCCATTATTTCGGAATTTCCTCTTAACGCTCCTCCCCTCCCCCATAATTTTCCTTTAAGAAATAGAATCATTGCTGGGATAAGCAAAGGAATTTTAGTAATTGAAGCAAAAGAAAAAAGTGGCGCCCTAATTACTGCTAATCTTGCCCTTGAAGAAGGGAGAGAAATTTTTGCTATTCCTGGTCCAATTTATTCAAAAACCTCAGCTGGCTGCAACAAACTAATAAAAGAAGGGGCTCATCTTGTAACTTCAGCAAACGATATTCTTTCTTTATTTAATCTTGAGGGGGGAATAAAATTAGAAAAAGAAATAAAAGGCAAAACAAATGAAGAAAATATTATTCTTGATGTTTTAAAACAAGAACCAAAGACAATTGAAAAAATTATCAAAGAAACAAAAATGCCAGCAAGTACTGTAAATTCTTTATTGGTTTTTCTTGAAATAGAGGGAAAGATTAAAAAAACCGGCGAAAAGTATTATATTAATAGGTAAATTAAAAAATTTAAAAATAAAAATAATGCATATTTTAAAAATGTAATTCCTAAGCGAAATATGAAATTAGTAATTGTAGAATCACCAACAAAGGCAAAAACAATTCAGAAATTTTTGGATAGTGGTTTTATTGTTCAATCTTCTTATGGCCATATAAGAGACCTGCCGGAAAACAAATTAGGAGTGGAAATAGAAAACAATTTTAAACCAAATTATATTATCCTGCCAAAAGCAAAAAAAAGGGTTCAGGAATTGAAAAAGTATCTTTCAAAAGCAGAAAAAATAATACTTGCAACTGATGAAGATCGAGAAGGAGAAGCAATTGCTTGGCACCTTGTTCACGCCCTTGGCTTGAAAAATCCGAAATCCGAAATTCGAAATCCGAAAATAGAAAGAATTGTCTTTCATGAAATCACAAAAGAAGCTATAAAAGAGGCGCTTAAAAACCCAAGAGATATTGATATCAACCTGGTTAATGCTCAGCAAGCAAGAAGAATCTTAGATAGACTTGTTGGTTATAAGCTTTCTCCTTTTTTGTGGAAAAAAGTAAAAAGAGGACTCTCTGCAGGAAGGGTCCAGTCAGTCGCTGTAAGATTAATTTGCGAAAGAGAAAAAGAAATCGAAGAATTTAAACCTCAAGAATATTGGACTATTGTCGCCCTGTTTAGCAAAATAGATGAAAAGAAAGTTGAGTTTGAAGCCATACTTTACAAAAAGGCCAACAAAGTAATTGATAGGCTTGAAATAAAAACAAAAGAAGAAGCAGAAAAAATTATAGAAGATTTAAAAGGCGCGGATTATCAAGTGGCAAAAATAGAGAAAACAAAAAATATTTACAATCCTCCTCCCCCCTTTACAACCTCTCTTTTGCAACAAGAGGCAGGAAAAAAACTTGGATATTCAACAAAATTTACGATGAGGGTTGCTCAAAATCTTTATGAGAAAGGTTTTATAACTTACCATCGAACTGACTCGTTTAATTTATCTGAAAAAAGTCTATTTTTAGCAAAAAAAGTTATAGAAGAAAAATTTGGGAAAAATTATTGGGCAGGATTTTATAGAAAATACAAAACAAAATCGAAAACAGCCCAAGAAGCCCATGAAGCAATAAGGCCCACAAATCCAGAATTAATTCCAAAAAGTTACGGCGGTAAGATCATTTTTAAAGAAAAAAGCGAAGAAAAAATATATGATTTAATCTGGAAAAGATTCATCGCTACCCAAATGGCTCAAGCAAAAATTAACTCAACAAAAGTAGAAATTGAAACAACAAAAAAAGAAAATATAAATTATTCTTTTCTTGCCGAAGGAAAGACAATTGAGTTTGATGGATTTATGAAGGTTTACCCACTTTCAATAAAAGAAAAAATACTCCCTGATTTAAAAGAAAAAGAACCATTAAAGCTTAAAAAAATTACTCCTTATCAACATTTTACAAAGCCGCCCTCAAGATATTCTGAAGCAACCCTTGTTAAAACCCTTGAAAAATATGGGATTGGACGACCCTCAACTTATGCTCCAATTATCTCCACAATTCAAGAAAGAGGCTATGTTGAAAAAGATGAAAACAAAAAATTAAAACCGACTGAAATTGGAATAATTGTAAATGATCTTTTAACTACTCATTTCCCTGAAATAGTGGATATTCAATTTACAGCAAAAATGGAAAAGGAACTTGACGAAATTGCCATTGGCAAAATAAGTTGGCAAAAACCATTAGAGGAATTTTATTTCCCCTTTGAAAAAGAACTAAAAATAAAAGAAAAAGAAGTTAAAAAGTGGAACCTTAACAAAGAAACTAACGAAATTTGCCCTGAATGTGGCGCGCCTTTACTTTTAAAATGGGGTAAGTTTGGAAGGTTTTATGCTTGTTCAAACTTCCCAAAATGCAACTACACAAAACCGCTCTTTGAATCAACAGGAATTATCTGCCCCAAATGTAAAAAAGGAGAAATCAGAGCATTAAAAACAAAAAATGGCAAAAAATTTTATGGATGCTCGCGGTACCCAGAATGTGATTTTTTAAGTTGGAAAAAACCAAAATAAATTTTTGCCAAAAAATTTGCCAATAAAAATTTTTAGTTGTAAAATAAAGAAAAAATATGAGAAAAAAAGTTTCTTCTGAAAAAGTTACTTGGATAGATATAATGACCCCAACAGAAAATGATTTATCTTTCTTAAAAGAAAATTTTGATTTTCATCCTTTCATTTTAAAAAGCATTCTCCCCCCTATTCACCATCCAAGATTTGAAAATTATAAAGACTATCTTTTTTTAGTTTTGCATTATCCCTTCTTTGATGAAAAAACAAAAGAAACAAAATCAAGAGAAATAGATATTATTGTGACAAAAAATACTTTAATAACCATCCGCTATAATAATATTGCTCCTTTGCAATCTTTCTTTACAAAATTAATTCTTTATGAAAAAGAAAGAAAAGAATTTACTGACGAAGGAGTCGGAGAGGTTTTGTATCGCCTTTTATACGAACTTTTGCGAAATTCCTTTCCAAAACTAGACCATATCTCAGAAAAAATAGATTCAATTGAAAAAGAAATTTTTAAAGAACAAAGGCAAAAAGAAGTTATCGAAGAAATATCTACTTTAAAATATGACCTTATTAATTTTAAAAGAATAATTCAGCCCCAACTTCCGGTTTTTGAAAAGCTCAAGGAGGAATCTAAAAATTTCTTTGGTGAACATTTTGAGCCCTATTTTAATGAGCTTGTGAATTGCTTTTTAACAATAAAAGAAGTTTTGGAAACTCACCACAGAACCCTAAACGAACTTGAAGAAACAAATGCAAACCTCCTTTCAATAAAAACAAATGAAATAATAAAAATTCTTACTATATTTTGGGTAATCCTTTCCCCGCTTACTCTTCTTGCGACTATCTACGGAATGAATACTTCTTATCTTCCTTTTACTGACATTAAATATTATGACTTTTGGATAATAATTGGAATAATGGCTGTGCTTTCAATAATAATTCTTGTTTTTCTAAAAAAGAAAAAATGGATTTAGAACCTTTGCTTGATATTCTCTATCCTAAATTTTGTCTTTCCTGCAAAAAAGAAAAAGTTTATCTTTGCGCAGATTGTTTTTCAAAAATAGAAATTTTTCAAAGTCCTTATTGTCCTTATTGTAATTTGCGTTCATTTAATGGATTAATTTGCAAAAACCACAAAAAAACACTTAAAGGATTTGTCTCGGCCACCCCTTATAACCAAGAAATAGTTAAAAAATTAATTGATAATTTAAAATATAGTTTTGTAAAGGAAATTGCAAAAACATTAGCTCTTTTAATGTTTAAATTTTTAAAAGAAAACCCAGAAATTGAATTTTTTAAAAATCCGGATGGATTTATATTAATCCCTGTCCCCCTTCATAAACGACGTCTTTGTTGGCGAGGCTTTAATCAATCAGAAGAAATTGCAAAAGAGCTTTCGCCCCTAATTAAAATTCCAATAAAAAACGACCTTCTTTTTAAAATAAAACCAACAAAGCCCCAAGTTGGACTTCAAAAAGAAGAAAGAATAAAAAACATAGAAAATTCTTTTTTAGTAAACAAAAATAAATTAAAATTGATTTTGAATAAAAAAATTATATTAATTGATGATGTCGCAACAACCCTCTCAACTCTTGAGGAAGCTGCAAAAACATTAAAAAAGGCTGGCGCAAAAGAGGTTTGGGGTATTGCTATTGCTCATGGCTAAAAAAACAACAAAAAAAGAGAGAATATTTTATTTAATTTTGTTTTTGTTGGTTTTAATATCAGTTTCTCTTTTTTTACTGTTTTTAAACGAAAAAACAGAATTTATTTTTAAAAATCCAAAAACTTTAAGAAATTTTTTATTAAAGTTTAAATTCCTTTCTCCGTTCGTTTTAATATTGGTTGTAACTTTTCAAGTTATAGCAGCACCAATTCCAGGGCAAATAATAGGGATTGTAAGTGGTTATATCTTTGGGCCATTTTTTGGAACTATTTATTGTATGATAGGAATTCTTTTGGGATCCTTTTTGGCTTTTTTTGTTGCAAGAAAATTTGGCCGTCCTTTTGTTGAAAAAATGGTGAAAAAAGAAACCATAAAAAAATTTGACAAAAAAGTTTTAAAATATGGCCTTTTCCCTTTATTTTTGATGTATCTTTTACCTGCTTTTCCCGACGATGCTCTTTGTTTTTTGGCGGGCCTTTCGGAAATCAAAACTCGAGATTTTCTTTTTATCTCTTTTATTGGTAGGCTCCCTGGTTTTTTAATATTAAACTTAATTGGTAGTGGTTTAATTTCGCCAGAAAATAGAAATATTGTCCTCTTTTTATTTGGTTTGATTTGTTTAGTTTCTTTTTTTCTCTATCTTCAAAGAGAAAAAATTGAAAAAATAATATTTAAAAAATTAAATAAGCCTTAAAACTTTCTTAAAATCTGCTCCTTCTCTTAAAATTTTTACTTTTCCTTTTTCAAAAAAAATTAAAGTTGAAGGTTTCCCTTTTAGGGTGCCCTTATCAAAATAAACTACCCTATCTTTAAAATATCTTTTTGCCTCCTGAATATTTTTTGCAGGTTCTTTGCCTTCATAATTAGCACTTGGCGCAACAAGGGGTCCTGAAATATTTAAAATTTTTCTTAAAAGATTGTTTTGGGGCACCCTAAAAGCAAGAGAATCTCCTTTACCCATAAGATATTTAAATTTTTCTTTCTTACTTTTATCTTTTATTTTAAAAACCACACTTACTCTTCCTGGCCAAATTTTATTTAAAAACTCAATTTCTTTTTTTGTCGGTTTTGCTCCAAAAATATTTAAGTCTTCAATTTCTGAAATCAAGATTATCATTGGTTTTTGGGGATTTCTTTTTCTTAATTTATATATTTCTTTTACTGAATTTTCTTTTAAAGCTGAAGTACAAATTCCATAAATGGTATCGGTCGGAATTACTCCAATCACCCCTTCTTTTAAAAGCAAGGCCAGCTTAAGATAACTTAAGCTTTCTTTGCCAAAATATTTTCCAACAAAATTGTTGCTTTTAATTACTCTGTGGCAAGGAATATTTTTATTTTTATTATTTGCTAAAATATTTCCTACTGCCCTTGATGCTCTTTTGCCACCTGCCATTTCTGCTACTTTTTTATAAGAAAAAAATCTTCCTTCAGGAATACGGGAGACAATTTTTAGAACCTTTTCTTTAAAATTCATATTTTTATCAATAATTTTAATTTATTCTACCAAATTTTTATCTTATGATAAAAAAACGAACCATAAATTTGGTTCGTTAAAACAATATTATTTATTTTTATTTTGGGCTGTAAATAACATTGGAAGTTTTTTGGGGGTTCGTTTATTTTTTGGAGGGTTTGTTTATTTTATTATAAAATTTTATTCACGTTATTCACAATGAATCGGCGTCCAATCATGACAACGTGGGGTGCTGTCGTTAAATTGAACAGCGCTAAGTTTATAATCTATGCAAAAAATTTTACCGGAATTCAATATAACCTCTCCCCAGTAAACATATTTAAGACCATCCATCGGAGGAGACAATTCTTCCACTGAAATTCCTGGGCCGAATTCTTCTGTTTCGCTATATGGGTTCTTCCCTCCTAACAATGCAATTTTCTTACAAAGCCTTATAACGTCTTTGTCACAATCAAAAAGCTCTTCAAAACAACAAAACTTGTTATAATTTCCATCTCTTTCAAAAATAAAATAAGCTTGAATATTTAACTGGCGCATAGTGTCTATAATCGCCGTATCTTTAGCTTTATTTCGGACAAATCTTAAATTAACCAAAACAACACTAGACAAAATAGCAATAATAGCAATTACTATCAAAAGCTCAAGAATGGTAAAGCTTCTTTTAATTTTTTTAAATTTTTTTGAAAAAACCATAAAAGTTTTAACAATTGACTTATTATTCATAAATTCACAAATTTAGAAAAATCAACTCATAAAGTAACTTTAAAAAACATTTTGTTAACTCTTTCACTATAAAAAACACAAAAAAAGAAAATTAACAGAAATATAATGAAATTTTCTTTTTTTATTTATTATTCTACCAAAAAATTCCAAAAAAGCGAGGTTTTCTATCCAACAATTTGATAGATATTTATCTTTCTATTAAACACGCTCAAGTTAGTTAATTGAAAAGAATAAGAAAAAAAACAGAGATTTAATCTAATCTTTCAACTATTAATAGATAAAGCCGGATCTTTTCCATTTGCTTTATTTTCCCATTTGCTTTATAATAATAAAATAAAATTTGTATAAAGTTAAAATTATATACATAATATACAAAAGGTCGAATACTAAAAAATATCAAAAGAATATGTTTGTAAATAATAAAGCCAAAACAAGCTGGCCGGTACTAATTGCAATATTTGTAATAGTTCTTGCTGTTGGAGGTAGTATATATTATTGGCAATCGCAGCAAAACATGGAAAGGTCCGCTGAAATAACGCCGACTTCCATCGTAACACCAGCAACTACAATAACTCCTAAATCGACTCCTGCGACAACAGAAACTGAAAATCAAACCGCAGATTGGAAAACGTATACAAATGAATCTTTTGGGCTTTCTTTTAAATATCCAGCTACTTACAGCATTAAAGAAACAGAAGAAATTAAAGCGGGTAAAATTGGTGGAACTCTTGTTTTAAAAGATTCTTCAAGAGAAGGCAGTCCGGAAATGACAATGTTATTTAATCCAGATGGTTTCGGCCCAGCTATAAGTGATATTTACTACTGTACAAAGATTCAAAATGGTAAATTAAAGATTGTTTCAACGAAAAAAGCTAATCCCGAAATGAAAGAAGGGCCAGATATAAATAAAAAAATTATCATGTTTGAAGTGGGAAGGTATCAATCAATAAATGGATTTGATAACGGGGTAATTGCTTTTTTTAGTTATGAAAACAACGGGCCAGATTACTCAACAGAACTTAAAAAGATAATAGACACAATCGAAATCACGAAAGAGAATATTTACGGAGAGAATAAGTGTGAATAATGTTTTCGGACAATAACTAAAAAACCCGAGAGATTATTCTCTCGGGTTTTTTAAAGAGCCAAACAAAAAAATCGCCAAAAAGGCGATTTTTTTGTTTGGCTCCGGGGGGAGGACTCGAACCTCCAACCCACTGGTTACACCTAATCCTTAACTTTCGTTAAGGGGTGGACTATATCATCACCCTCGACTTAACGTTAGGGTGCGAGGCGCTGTAAGTCTCTGAACCTTTCCCGTCGAAACGGGACTTGGCTGCGGGTTACCATGCCTTCACGGTTTAGGCTTCCCGCAATTCACCTCGTTTTTCAACCTCGGTTTCCCGAGGAAGCTGCAGATTCCCAGCATGCAATTCACAATGACATCTTACACACAAAAGAACGCATTTATCTAACTCTTTCTTTATTCTCCCCCAAGATCTTGTTAGTCCTTTCGTAGAAAGTCCAAAGTCTTTTTCTTTAGGATTAAGGTGGTGAAAAACCAAACATTCTAAACATTCTTTATATCCACAGACTAAACATTCCCCACCTTTATATATTACTGCCATTTCTTTCAGTCTTTTCCTTCTTTTCTTAACTGCTTCTATCAAATATTTTGCACGCTGGTGATATTTTCTTTTATCTGCCATAATTTTATTTTATCATTTATGGCAGATATTTTAAAGGTGCTACAGCCAGTCGCTCTACCATTGAGCTACCCCGGAATATTTCAAAAAATAAAATATCTTAAATAATAAAAAAATCAAGATTTTTAATACTCTTTCAACTTCTTTGCTTCCTCGTGCTCTTTTATTTTTTCAATTGCTCTTTGTTGAATCTGTCTTACTCTTTCTCTTGTAATATTAAATTTCTGGCCAACCTCTTCTAAAGTGTGAGGAACTTCGTCTTCAAGGCCAAATCGCATTTTTAAAATTTCTCTTTCTCTGGGAGTTAAGTCTTCCAAAATTTCACTTATTTGTTCTTTTAAAATTGAAAGACTAGCAGAACCTGCAGGGGTAATAGTTTTTTTATCTTCAATAAACTCTTCAAGCTTGCTTTCTTTATCATCCCCTCCAATTGGTTGATCCAAGGATATTGTTCCTTGAGCAACCTGTTCTAAACTTCTCACTTTTTCTACATCTTCTTTCATCTCAACCGCAATCTCTTCTGGTAATGGTTCTCTTCCAAGTTCTTGAAGAAGTCTTCTTTTTATACGGTTATATTTTGAAAGACTCTCTACAATGTGGACCGGCAATCTTACTGTTCTTGCCTGGTCTGCGATTGCTCTTGTAATCGATTGTCTTATCCACCAAGTAGCATAAGTTGAAAATCTAAAACCTTTTCTCCAATCATACTTCTCAACTGCCTTAAAAAGTCCAAAATTTCCCTCCTGGATTAAATCAAGCAAAGTTAAATGAGGAGTTCTCCCAAGATATTTTTTGGCAATAGAAACAACCAACCTTAAATTTGAGTGAATTAATTTCTTTTTAGCTGCCTTATCGCCTTGAGCTGCTCTTTTTGCTAATTCTTTTTCTTCTTTAAAAGTTAATAAAGGATACTTACCAATTTCTTTAAGATAATTTTGAATAGCATCAATTTCTCCTATGTCTCCTGCTACTATCTCCTCTTCGCTTATTTCTGGTTCTTTTAAAAGCTCTGGTGCTTCTTTTATTTTGATTCCTTTGTTTTCTAAAAATTGATAAATTTCTTCAAGTCCGGTAATATCTTCTTCGGCATCAGGAAAAAATTTTAAAACTTCCTGAAAAGTTACAAAGCCTCGAGGTTTTCCCCTTTCAAGAAGTTCTTCTTTTGCATTCTCTTTTATTTTTTCTCTTTCTTTTTCAAGCTCAAGAAGAATATCTTTTTTTATTTTCTTTCTTCTCTTTCTTTTGGAGGTCTTTTTGGTTAATTTTCTTTTGGTTTTTTTCTTTAAAGTCTTTTTTGTTTTCTTGGCAATTTTTCTTTTGGTTGTCTTTTTCTTTACTTTTGGCTTTTTTGTCTTCTGTTTTTTGGGCCTTCCTCTTTTTTTTGTCTGAATTTTTGCTTTTTTCTTTGTAGTTTTCTTTTTTTCTTTTTTTATTTTCTTTTTTGCCGTCTTTCTTTTCGCTGCTTTCTTTGCTGATTTCTTTTCTGCCAAAGAATTCTTTTTTGTCCCTTTTGGACTTTTCTTTTTTTTGGTTTTTTCTCTTTTGGTATTTCTCTTTTTTTGCTCTTTCTTTTTTTTGCTTTTAACTTTCATATTAACTTGCCTGAATTTTTTTAATTTTTTCTAAAAGTTTTTTAACTTTGTTTTTATCACCTTTTTCTTCGGCCTCTTTAATCTTTTTTACAATCTCTCTTATTTTCTTTTCTTTATCAAACATCACTAAAGAGTTTATACAAAATTCAATTTCTTTTTCAAGATTCACGCTTCCCTTCTCTGACTCTTCTACCTCAAATTGAAATTCAAGTTCATCTACAAAATCTTTTAAACTTGGTGGAATTTTTTTCTTTTTTAAAATAACCTCGAAAAGCTCTTTTCCTTCTTTAAAAGAAAAAACAAAAGGAAGTTTTTTTTCTTTAACTGCTTCTTTATTCTTTAAAAGGAGCATTAAAAATCTTTCTTCTATTTTTCTTCTTCTTTCTTTCTCTTCTTGTTGAGACAGTTTCTCTTCTAAAATATCTCCTAAATTGTATTCAAAATTTTCTTTTTGAATTTGTTTTTTAACTTTTGACAGCTCTCCCCATAAAACCTCTTCTTTTATTTTCAACTCTCTTGCTAAACGAGAAATACACTCTGCTTCTTCAATTTTGTTTTGGATTCTAGCAATAAATGGTAAAAGAATTCTTGTTACCTCTTTTTTGCCATCAAGTGTTTCTTTGTCGTATTTTAAGAAGGCTTTCTCAAAATAAAAATCTATTATAGAAATTGGAGATTTAACAATTTCTTGCCACTTTTTAATGTCTTCTTTTACAATATCTGCGGGATCTTTTCCTTCCGGTAAAGAGACTATTTTAATATCAAATCCAAAAATTTGAGCTAAATCAATTCCCCTTTTTGTAGCACTTTCCCCTGCCACATCCATATCAAAACCCAAAACCAAATTTTTAGTGTAGCGAGAAAGTATCTTTAATTGAGAAGGAGTTAAACTTGTCCCAGAAGAAGAAACAATGTTTTTTATTCCTGCCTTGTGGCTTAAAATTACATCTGTGTATCCCTCAACTAAAATTACACTATCTTCCTTTCTTATCTCAACTTTTGCTTTGTTTAATCCGTATAAAATTCTGCTTTTATCATATATCGGAGTATTTGGCGTATTAATATATTTTGCCACTTCTTTATCTTCTTTTTCTTTTTCAAATATCCTACCACCAAAACCAACTGGCATATCTTGTAAATTAAAAATTGGAAAAATTATTCTTCCTCGAAATCTATCATATGGAGTTCTTCCTTCCTGAACAATAGCAAGCCCTGCCTCTACAACATCATCCCTTTTAAAACCTTTTCCAACTAAAAAATCAGAAAGCCCTCGCCATGTATTTGGCGCATAACCTATTCGCCATTCTTTTATTAAATCTTCGTCTATTCCCCTATCTTTTAAATACTCTTTTGCTTTTTTACCTTTTTGAGTCTCTTGGAGTTGCTTTTCAAAAAATTTTGTTGCCAATTCACAAATATCATAAAGTTTTTGTTTTTTAGTTCTTTCTTGTATTGGCTCTCTTTTTAATTCAACCCCGGCTTTTCTTGCCAAAATTTGCAAGGCCTCTTTAAAATCAACTCCTTCAATCTGCATTATAAAATTAAAAACATTGCCAGAAACACCACACCCAAAACACTTAAAAATTTGTTTTGATGGTGAAACAAAAAAAGAGGGCTTTTTTTCTGGATGAAAGGGGCATATAGCTCTGTAATTTGCTCCTGTTTTTTGAAGCTGCAAATACTCAGAAACAACTTCAACTATATCAAGCCTATCTTTTATTTCATCAATTTGAGACATAGAATATTTTTATTAAATTATATTAAATTATAAACCTAAAATTGATATACCAGTTATTAATTTAAAAAGTGGCTGAATAATATAAGGAAACCCTATAAACATCAAAAAGAATACAGCAAGAAACATTGAAACAATCTGGAGACCAGGATTTCCCATTATTTTTCTTTCAAAATAAGGAAAAAAATTAGTAACTATATGAGAACCATCAAAGGGAGGCAAAGGAAAAAGATTGAAAATACCAAGAACAAGATTTACTGCAACAATATATCCAAAAAAAGTGGTTAGGTTCTTAAAAAAAAGAATGTTTTGAGGCAAAAACCTAATTGGAAGACCAAACAAAAATGCTAAAAGAAAATTAACACTAACCCCAGCTACCCCTACCTTTAACCTGCCATATTTTTGATCGTTAAAATTATAAGGATTTATTGGAACTGGCTTTGCCCAGCCAAAAACAAAACCAGCTCTACTTATTATAAGAAAAAGGGGCAAAAGAAAAGACCCAAAAAAATCTAAATGACGAAGTGGATTTAAACTAAGCCTTCCTGCTAATCTGGGCGTGGGATCTCCCATAGCGTCTGCAGCATATCCATGAGCAACTTCATGCAAAATCACTGAAAATAAAAAAATTAAAATAATAAAAATTAAACCTAAATCCATAATAAAAATTTAAAATTTAGCGGTTTTAAAAATTAAAATTAGCGACGAATTTATTGAAACTATTTTATTTTTTCTGTATACATAAAATATACCACAAATTTATTATTTTAAAAAGAGTGAAATTTTTAAAGGAAGGGTGCCGGAGTGGACTAACGGGACGGTCTGGAGAACCGTGGCGTCTTTGACGCCTCGTGGGTTCGAATCCCACCCCTTCCGCCAGTTGGAAAAAGGTGTGGGGATTTATTCTTCGTAGCCGTAACGGCAGATAAACCCATTGTGGATAACCCAGTCAGTTGAATAACTTTTGGCAAAAAGAGTTGGGTTATGGGCAAAATGTTTTCTTCTAAATTCTTCTGCTTCTTCAGCATTTACTCCAGCCAGACCAAAGGCAACAGAGTCCTTGTCAGCTCCTTCTTTTAATGCTTTTTTAAGATTAGCAACAATTGTCTTGAATTCAGCTTCATAATCTCTTTCTTTTTCTTCATATAATTCTTCTATTTCCTGAACAAGTTCACTTATTCTTTGATAACCTTCAATTGTTTTTCCTTCTTTTTCCATTCTTGTTACGATATCTTCCATTTCTTCTATTTTTTCTTTCAACTTTAAATTCTTTCTTTCTTTTTGGGAAAGATTTGTATTTTCTTCTCCTTGAGCAAAATATTGTTCAAAAGATTGGGACATAGAAAAATAAAAGCGAAAATTATACTTCTTTAACTAAGCGATAGTATTTTCCTTCTTTTCCTACAATTACCATTATTTTTTTACCATCAGGACTAAAATGAGGAAAACTGCAATCTTCAAATCTTTCTTCCCAAGTTTGACCATTAACAGCAATAGTTTCTCCTCTTTCATCTTTTAATTTTACCCAAGCAGCTATTTTTTTACCATCAGGGCTAAAATGAGGAGAGCTGCAATCTTCAAATCTTTCTTCCCAAGTTTGACCATTAACAGCAATAGTCTGTCCTTTTTCATCTTTTATCCAAGCAGCTATTTTTTCACCATCAGGGCTAAAATAAGGATCCCAGCACTTTTCAAATCTTTCTTCCCAAGTTTGACCATTAACAGCAATAGTCCATCCTTTTTCATCTTTTAATTTTACCCGAGCAGCTATTTTTTCACCATCAGGGCTAAAATAAGGATCATCGCAATATTCAAATCTTTCTTTCCAAGTTTTACCATTAACAGCAATAGTCCATCCTTTTTCATCTTTTAATTTTACCCGAGCAGCTATTTTTTTACCATCAGGACTAAAATGAGGAAAACTGCAATCTTCAAATCTTTCTTTCCAAGTTTGACCATTAACAGCAATAGTCCATCCTTCTTTATCTTTTACCCGACTATTTTTTCACCATCAGGGCTAAAATAAGGATCATCGCAATATTCAAATCTTTCTTTCCAAGTTTGACCATTAACAGCAATAGTTTCTCCTTCTTTATCTTCTACCGAAGCAGCTATTTTTTCACCATCAGGACTAAAATGAGGAAAACTGCAATCTTCAAACCTTTCTTTCCAAGTTTGACCATTAACAGCAATAGTTGCTCCTTTTTTATCTTCTACCCGAGCAGCTATTTTTTCACCATCAGGGCTAAAATGAGGACCCCAGCAATCTTCAAATCTTTCTTTCCAAGTTTTACCATTAACAGCAATAGTTGCTCCTTTTTTATCTTCTACCCGAGCAGCTATTTTTTCACCATCAGGGCTAAAATGAGGACCCCAGCAATCTTCAAATCTTTCTTTCCAAGTTTTACCATTAACAGCAATAGTTGCTCCTTTTTTATCTTCTACCCGAGCAGCTATTTTTTCACCATCAGGGCTAAAATGAGGATCCCAGCAATCTTCAAATCTTTCTTCCCAAGTTTTACCATTAACAGCAATAGTTGCTCCTTCTTTATCTTCTACCCGAGCAGCTATTTTTTCACCATCAGGACTAAAATGAAGATCATCGCAATATTCAAATCTTTCTTTCCAAGTTTGACCATTAACAGCAATAGTCCATCCTTTTTCATCTTTTAATTTTACCCGAGCAGCTATTTTTTCACCATCAGGGCTAAAATAAGGATCATCGCAATATTCAAATCTTTCTTTCCAAGTTTGACCATTAACAGCAATAGTTTCTCCTTCTTTATCTTCTACCGAAGCAGCTATTTTTTCACCATCAGGACTAAAATGAGGATCATCGCAATATTTAATTTCCCAATCAGTAAGTAATTTTTCTTCTGTATCCCAATCCCAAGATAATTCAGGATTTTCTTTTTCTTCATATAATTCTTCTATTTCCTGAACAAGTTCACTTATTCTTTGATAACCTTCAATTGTTTTTCCTTCTTTTTCCATTCTTTCTTTAATTTCTTTTATTTCTTCTGCCAATGCCAAGGCTTTCTCTTCTTTAATTTTTTCAGGAGATTTTTCTTCTTCTGGTTGTTGAGCAAAATATTGTTCAAAAGATTGGGACATAGGATAAATTATTCCTGTAGTTGTCTTTTTACTTATATTTTTTCTAGTTTTTCTTTTACTACTGATATTTTTTCTTTTACTGAAGCTGGAATTTTCGGATTTTCCAAAAGAGAATCTAGGGCGTCTTGAGAATCAAATTGAGCTTGTTTTAATTGCCTTTCTCTTGTTTCCTTTTCTTCTTTTTCGCGCCTTGATTTTTCTTCTTCTGTGATTGAAGCACGTTCAACTAAAATATCAAAAATTTCCTTTCTGGTTAGTACTTTTCCTTCAAATTCAATTTTTCCGGTATCGCCTTCTAATAACTCATTAAGATTGGTTTCCATTGTTTCTTTTAGATCTTGGTCAGCCAAACGATCAAGATAATAAAAATGAATAAGTTTTTTAAGTGTTTCGGTTAAATCAAGCCGGCCAGTTTCTTTATTTCTAATTTGGGTATCAATCAAGGCATCAGCTACCCGACCCATATCATCAAGAGTAAGAGGAATTCTTTGTTGCCTGCCTTTTTCTCCTTTTTTTAATTCTTTGTTTAAATCATTATGGAAAGATGAAACAACCTTTGCAATTTCTCTACCAATCTCTGGATGGTTATAAATATCTAAAATGCAACCCTCAGGTTTTTCTTTTGGTTTTTCACTTAATTTATAAGTAAAATAATAATCAGCAGCTAAATGGAGAGATTCTTCTGAAAGTTCTCCCATTCGTTTAAATACCACTCCTCTTGCCAAAGCCGGATCTACTTCATTACGAGCTAAATATTCTTCCGGTGGATTAGTAGAAAAAAATACCCAGAATTTAGGACCTGCTTTTACTTTTCTGCCGCCATTTTCCCAAAGCTGAATTTCCTCAGCTAATTGACCTCTTTTGCCTCTTAATTTAAGCAAGGCATCAATTACCTGCGGTTCGGCCAAACCAACTTCTTCAATATGAAGGGTAAAACCTATCCCTTTTTGTTCATCAAAAGAAAAACTGCCATCAGGGTTTCTAATTAGCCCCATTGCTTTTGGCACGGCTCCATATTGAAAACGCCACTGAGTTTTTTCAGAAAGTCCAGCTGATTGTGCTAACTCTTGAAGTTTTGTATGAATTAAAGCTAATTTTTGTTCTTGAGAAAGTCCTTCTTTTTGCTCTACTTCTTGAGCAATTTGAGAAATTTTTTCCTGTGCTTCCGCTGATTCCAAAAATTCATTCCATTTTTTCTTTTCTTCTTCAGTTTCCACTTTTGGTACCCATTTTGCCATTAATTCTGAAACATCAGTCTGACCAGAACAATAAAAGTCAAGCGGTTTTGTTCCCCTACCATAAAGCAGTTCAGTAAACTTTTCTGCTAAATAAGTTTTACCAATAGCGGTAGGACCTTCTATTAAAAGCGGTTGGCGATGTTTATATGTCCTTGCCATCGCATCCAGAATTTCAAAAGATTCTCTCATTGGAATAATTTCTTTTTTTATCGCTTCAATCTCCCCCTGAGTAGCATCCGTTTCTAGTTTGGTAATAATCGGTCTTTCTTCATAAGGATTGCCGATGTAAATATATCTCTTTATTTTTTCTTCTTTAGTGTCTGGATCAACAGTTTTTTCTTCTTCAAAAACAATACCACCGAGAATTTCTCCTTCCGGTCCTTTTTCTTTTATTTTTTTCTCAATTTCTTCTTCTTTTAATTCTTCTGGTGATTTAAAGCGAAATGTTTCTGGATTTGGCATATTTTTATTGTAAAATTAAAGTTGGACCGAATAATCTATAAAAATGGGGGTAAGAAATTTTATTTTCAATAAAATCTCTTTCAGCAAAAACAATCATTCTTGAATTTTCTGGCATTTTCATTTCAAAGATATCTTTTCCTTGATAATCTATTAATTGGAAGGAATTGTAATTTGCCAAATGTTTTAATTGATTTAAGAGAGGACTGCCAATATCCTTTTTGATTTCCAAAAATACCCATTTGTTTTTTTGGAACGTATCAACTATTTTATCAATAGCATCTTCATCAAAAATTGTTTCATCATAAACTATTCTTTCAATATCAACAATTTTTTTTATTTCCTCAAAGACTTCTTTAACTTCAATTTGGCTTTTGGATTCTTTAACAATCAAACCCAAATCAAAAGGAGGCTGTTTCAGTGTAAAAACTTTTTGAAGAAGACGAATAAATGTATTTAATTCGTTTTTATCCATGATTTTATTATTTTTATCCTTATTAATATTATTAATTTTAACTAATTTCATTAGAAATTCCAAGAATTTCAACAAAACTAGTAATTTTCCGGATGTTTAATCATATCTTCTAATAAATCAGCAAATGCTTCAGCAAAATCTTTTTGACCCTGACGACGTTCTTTCTCGCTCACCTTCATTTGTTTTAATGAAAAGGCGGCTTTGTAGAAATCTTTTACAAATTCTGTATCCGGACCAAGACCAATGCCTACTAATTTTACCTTTTTTTCTTTAACAATCTTTTCTAATTCCTCTTTTAAGCTTTCATCATTGTTTGGTTGTCCGTCAGTTAAAGTAATCAAAAAGTTATCTTTCCCTAAATTTTTCAACAGCTCTTGGTAGGCTTTTTTGGTAGCTTTAGTGGTTTCAGTACCTCCACCACCCCAATTTTTCATTTCCGCTAATTTATCTCTTGATTCCTTACTTAATTTCTCTTTCCATTCTTTGAAAATTTTAGAGCTATCGCTAAATCCCAAAATCTCATATTGAATTCCTAATTTTTCCAAAACCTCAGCCAATACCACTACTCCCTTAAATGTTTCTTCTATTTTTTTACCCTTCATCGAGCCTGATAGATCCACTAATATAGAAAAGCGGTAATCAAATTTATGGGGAATGGTTTTTCTTTCCCAAATCTTTTCGAGATAACGGGGATCGGCTTCGGCTTGCATTGCCTTTTCCAAATCAAGCCGCGAACCAGTAGGAAATCCTTTTCGCCATTTAGGATGACGTTCTGGCAAGAAAAATTTTTTCAAACGAACATAAAGAGAATTAACAATATCTGCCACTTCTTCATAGGCCTTGTCATATTCAGTCATTTTCTCTCGTCGCAATTCTTCTAATTTTTGCTCTAATCCTTTTTTTTCTTTTTCCGCCGCTTCTCTTTCTTTTTCCGCTTCTCTTTCTTTTGCTTCTCTTTCCCTTCTCTCTTTATGGCTTTCTGGTTTATCTTCATTAAGTTTTCCTTCTAAATCTTTGTTTATTTCATCTTCAAAATCTTCTAATTGTTTTTGAGCTCTATCTTTTAATTCCTCGCGTTTTTGACGAGGCAATTTATTAAATAATTTTTCTAATTCTTGTTTTGTCTCTTCTGATAGCTTATCTTCAGGATAAGGCATTTCTTGGCCAGATTGGATATTATCTAACGCATCTTGAATGTCTTTTAATTCTTTTTCTGCTTGTTTTTGCTTCATTTCTTGCGCCAATTTTTCGGCTTTCTTTTCTTGAATTTGCTTTTCTAATTCTTCTTTTTCTTTACCTTGAGCTGATTTGGCTTTTTCTTCTAAGTCCTTAATTTCTTCATCTAATTGTTCTTGCCTCTGTTTTGCCTCCTGTGCCTGCTTTTGTTTCTCTCCAATTTCTTTATTTAATTTTTCAGCTGCTTCTTGAATTGCTTTATCAATTTGCTCTTGAAGTTCTTTTTTAACATCTTCAGGCAATCCATTAAATGGATCTAATTCTTTTTCTAATCCCTCAATCTCTTTTTGAAGCTCTTCTTGTTTCTGTGTATTACCTTCTTTTTGAGCCTCTTCCATTTCTTTTCTTTTTTGTTCCAATTCTTTTTGCTTTTGCCGAAATTCCTTTAACATTTGTCTTTTCTCTTCTGTATGCAAATCCATTTCCACCAATTTTCTTACCTCTGGCCAAATATATTCTGTATTTATCTTAAATCTTTCTTGAGCTGTTTGGATAATTTCTTTTCTTTCTGACTTTTCAGGATTTGGGATAGTGGATATACTTTTTCTGGCATCAGCAATTGTTCTTTTTAATGCTTTTTCTACTGCCGGATCAAGTTTTTGACTAAATCTTCCTTGATGCCAATCTCGAATCACTTCTGAGCCATATTGAGCAAACCTTGGCCAATAACCAAGTTGCTCAGCAATTCTTTGCACATCGGGCCTGCTTAAAACCGTATTTTCTTTTTTTAATTGTTCATCGTAAGTTTTTTTAACATATTCTCTGAGGCCTGGAAAACGTTTTTTCATCCAATCATTTACCGCCGGATCTTCTATAACATTTTGAAGATAACCAAAACCAATTTGAGAATAAAGTTCTCTAATTTTTTCTGGAGAAAGCCCTAATTCTTTAGGATGAGGAGTAATCGCCCGATGACTACCTTCATGACCAGCAACAAACTTAGCTTCTTCAGGATTTTCTTTAATCTGTAAAGGATCAAAAGTAATTGAACCATCTTCGGGATTAAAAAAACTTCCACCCCCTGGTTTTCCTAATTTTACTTCCATTCTAAAATCGCCACCCACTCTTTGGCTAATAATTTTTAAGACTTGCCAGTCCTTTTCAGAAATTTCTATCTTCTCGGGTTTCTCTTTTAGTGGCCTTTCTTCTTCCGAAAAATATTGTTCTGCCTCAAATTTTTCCATATTTTCTATTTTAGTATTGTTATATTGCTCTATCCGTATTTTCTATTGTCATTTTAACAAATTTTTGCTATATTGTAAATAATTGCAAATACGCTATTATGTCCCAATCTTTTGAACAATATTTTGCTCAACAACCAGAAGAAGAAAAATCTCCTGAAAAAATTAAAGAAGAGAAAGCCTTGGCATTGGCAGAAGAAATAAAAGAAATTAAAGAAAGAATGGCAAAAGAAGGAGAAACACTTGAAGGTTATCAAAGAATCATCGAACTTGTTCAGGAAATAGAAGAATTATATGAAGAAAAAGAAGCAAAAGAAATCTACCAATCCCTTAAAGAAACTCCTCTTTGGGATGAAGAAAAAAAACAGTGGAACGGGTATATGAACAAAGAAGGAGAACTGAAAGATTCTGACCGTGTCTCTTGGGCTCAACTGCTTGGCGTCTTAGCTGAAGCTGTTGCTGGAAATCTTGAGGAAGCAAAAGAAAT
>Ga0315298_1002716_pt1 | contig 29336 bp, 15 predicted proteins | sample WHS_1_MG_FD_203077 | JGI IMG/M metagenome (GOLD analysis project Ga0315298, IMG submission 203077) | Extremophilic microbial mat communities from Washburn Hot Springs, YNP, Wyoming, USA - WHS_1_MG | ecosystem: Environmental > Aquatic > Thermal springs > Hot (42-90C) | place: USA: Wyoming... | reverse complement strand
ATAACTCTCGGGAGCGAGCCCAAAAGCAATAGAGCAAAAAATAAATTTTTGCAAACGGATTAATATGTCTATTGACTTTTTTCTTAATAGACATTCCTGGTGTTACAGCAGATTTAGCTACATAAGCAACACCGGACCAGAATGAACCTCCATTAACACTATTAACTTCACGTTTTAAGGTACAAATTTTTATCCAGGGATTATCAGTTCCGAGAGGAGCTCCACCTCTTACTTCTACTTCTTGTTTTGCTGGGTCAAAGTTTGCACCTCCCATATTTACTCTAAAATAAATTGCAATTGAATCATTCTTTACTTGAAATGGCTTCCAATATTGAGGAACTTTATTTTCCCAACCATTCACATATTGAATTTGAAGTGTGGTATCTTTGTTGCCTACAATTAAACCTCTATTATCTCCTGTACTAAATCCAGCATCAATTGGACCTTCCCAGCCCGACCAGTGGAAAGTTGGATTATCAAGATTAAAGTAAGTTACAAATTTGTATTTAATTACATCGCCAGGTTTAGCTTTAAATGTTGCTTCCCAGTAATCACCACCAACATTAACTGCTCTTATGCCAGTATTTTTATCCCATGTAATTGCTGGTTCAGTACCTAATTGAGATTCACCACAAACCAATACAATATGCTTTGGTCGTAATGTATCTAGAACTGTTGAGGTATTAATCCTCATTTTAACTGTTACTGTTTGTGCAATTATTGAATTAACAAACAGTAACGAAATGATAATTGACATCAATGCAAAAAAGGTATTAAGTTTTACTTTCATACTCCCCTCCTTATTATTTAAGTGGTTGTTTTAAGTTATTTATTTGTGATATCATAGTGAATCCTTAATTAAAATTTTAGTATCAAAGTAAAACGATTGGAATTACCAAGATGAACAAAGTTTTGGTATGCATATTCTGTTGTAATTAAAACATTACTAAAAATGTTAATATCATGTAAACTAAATCCAAATGTTAATCCAGTTTCGTTATTGTCGAGAAATAAATCTTTGTAACCAGCTCTGAATAAAATTTTATTGTTAAGCAATCCAACTTCAGTCCCAACATTAACACTTTGTGCATTATCATTTGGATTAATTCCATCTGCTGATAATGTCCATCTAAAATTTTCTGTATTGATAATTTCACCGGAAATTCCAATTCTCATTATTAATGGTAAATCAAATTCATCGGTATTTAATTTGCCAACAATACTTTGATTGTTGCCTTCTTGATTAGGAGCAATATCAACTCGAACATTTAAATCTTCTCCATACATTCTCATCTTTGTACCGAAGTTAGAAATACTTGCACCAAGTCTAATTCCGGCAAATGGGGTTTCATAAATAGTTCCTACATCGAATGCAATACCTGAGGCAGAAGAATTATAAATAGTTTCTTTAATAAATTTGAAAGTTCCTCCAATTGAAAATTTATCTGTTAGTGCTCTGCTGTAAGAAAATCCGATTGCAAAACTTGATGCAGTAAAAGTCTCACCTGTTCCCATTGGTGCAGTTGGAGTTGTAACATCCATTTCATCAGTATGAAGTAAAGTTGTGCTAATACCTACAGTCCCAAATTCACCAAAAGGTAAAACTACACCGATGTAATCAAAATTAATCCCTGGCATCCATGGTGAATGGTCAATTATCAAAGAATTTGAATTCATTGAAGATAACACTGAAGGATTCCAGTAAAGTGATGATGGGTCATTCATCATCGAAACAAATGAACTTCCCATTCCAGCAGCTCTTGCACCAACAGGAATTCTTAAAAATGTTGCAGCAGCAGTACCAATTTTATTTACACCTGCTGCGAAAATTGTTTGACTAATTACTATAAAACCAAAAAGTGTAATTAATATTTTATTCTTTAACATTTTCTTAGCCATTTTAATTTTTATTTAATAATTGCAAAAGTTCCAGTTTTTTGACCGATGCCTGGTGCATCAACATGATAGACATAAATTCCATAAGCAATTTCAAATTTCTCTTCACTTAGAACATCCCAAATTTCTGTTCCATTTTCATAAGGTGAATCATGCTCGATAGTTTTAATCAATGCACCACTTACATTAAAAATTCTAATTGTGCATTTTGCCGGTAAATTAATAAAGTGAATTTCTCTTGGACCTCTGCCGCTTGTGTAAGTATTTCTTGGCTCCCATGTTTCAGCTGCCACATAAGGATTGGGAACCACTCTAATTCTATTGAGTTCTTCTTTTGCTTTGTCAATTGAAATTGAAGAACTTTTCATTTTAAATCTGTAGACATCGTAAGAAAGAAATGGCTTATTGAGAACAATATTTAATGTATCACCTGCTTGTGGATTTCTTTTCCCTTTAAGATTTAGAGCTAATTGCCATGTAAAACGAACTTTGCCAGTTTGGTCTTTTTCTAAAAAATAAATTGCATCTGCTTTACCGGTTACAGGATCAATTGTAAATCTGCCGTCATTTCCATCGCGTTCACTAAATACAAATTCAATTTCTTTATTTTGTGTTGTGTTGATTACTTTAAAATTCACAGGTACAGCAGGAAATTTTCTTCCAAGAATTGTTGTATCTTTTGATGTTGATAAACCTACATCACCAATAATTATTTTGTAATCACTAGGATTAGTTACTCCTTTAATTGTCAAGTATGTAAATGTGTCGAAGTTAAAAGAAAAGATATCAGGATGATTCCAGCCCGTTTTAATATTATTTATAGAAATTTCCTGAACATTTTCTAAACTCATTTGAAATCCTTCGATTACTGGTATTTCATCGCCTATGTTAATACGCTTATCATCTTTAAGTAAAAATTTATTTTCTGTTAAATTCTTAAGTGAAAATGAAACTGTTTTTACAACATCTCTATTATCAACTTTATAAACAGTATCTTTGAAAGTGATTTCGTATTCATTACCATTTTTTATACTTGTGGGGTCAATAATTTTGAAGTCAATTGTTCCGCTAGCACCACCACTTACATGTTTGAAATATTCAATTTCAGGTGGAAGATAACCTGCTGCTGAGGCAGTTGGTCTTACTACAGCTACATTAGTTCCATAAGTCATCGTCCCATCAGTAGAAACATTAACCTGTATTGGAGTTTCTGTTGGAGGAATTCTTGCTGCTTCATAACCAAAATCATAAGCAGTAACAGCATAGAAATATCTTTGACCATTAATTACATCTTTATCAACATAAACATGTCTTAGACCAGTATCATTGCCTAAATCGAATTTTACTCCATTTATGTCAATAGGATGCAAACCAGTTATGCCATCTTTCAAATCAAATTGTGCAATTGGACGCATTAAAGTTTTAACACCGTATGCATCTGTAATAACTTTAGCATCGAGAAATGCAGCATCGGTTGCACGATAAATTCTATAACCTTCAAAATCACGTCCATTACCACCAATTTTATTTATATATCTATCGAAAGATTTTTCTGCTACATCATCCCAGTAAAGTGTAACCTGTCCATCTCCTGGCACAGCAGTAACCGTCACTTGAAGTGGAGCTTGTGCAAATTGATAATCAGCAATGTAAGCTAAAGTAGCTTGTTTTTGTTTTTTAATTACACTTTCTATATCTGCATCTTTAGTGTTGCCACCACCAGCAATTGCAACAGATACTGCCATTCTTTGACGTTGTCCAGGAAGTATTGGAAAATATCCTGAAGAAACATAAGTATCATATTCTCCAATTTGTCGAACAAGATTAATTTTTCCTGGAATCATAAATAAATCCCATAGACCTTTATCTGGAGTAGTATTAAAGCTTAGAACACGTCCTTGAATTTGAACAGCACTTGTAATACCAATCAAATCAGTTTCGCTCACATCAGTTTTATCGATGCTTGCTTCACCGGGGAATTCAGTTCCAGCTCCACTTGTTGGTCTGCCATCGCCCTCGCCTTCATCTCCAGTGCCTCTTACTCCATCCATTCCATTATCATCAAGGAATGCATCCCAATCATTATCATTGTCAAATCCATCATCACGAGATTCATCAATCATTGGTGCAACATTTTGATAATTCCAAACAGCATTTTTTCCTGCAACACAAAAACCTCGTTTAATTGTATCACCAACTGAGAATGACAAATAATTTATATATCGAACAGGTTTAGTTGTTTGAGTAATTTCATTTATATGATAAAGATGAAGAGTTTCTTTTTCGTCAATTAATCCATCAAAATCTTCATCAAATCCATTTGCAAGAGTATCTTCATTCACTATAATTCCTTCCGGTGGTAAATAATATTCTTTGCCAAGACTTTTCACTACTCCACCGTTGGCTGGATATGTAGTAATAATTCTATCATAAGTTTGAGGTTCGATTAAAACAATTTTATCACCAGGACGAATAAAACGAGGTTGAAAATCAGCTGAAGTAAAATGAGGAATTTTTACATCTGGATTTTGAATTTGAGCTATTAAAGCTGGCAAATCATCAGAATCGCCATCATCATCAATACCATTAACTTGATTGCCCGGGGTTTCTATATATTTTACTGAAGCAACACCAACTGGTGAACTGCCAAATGCTTCTGTTCCAATTCTATCTGCATCGGTTAAAAAAGTAGTTGCAGTTTGTAAATCAACATAAGGATAATCATCGGGGGCATCACCACCTACCCAGTCAGCAACAAATAACAGGAAAGATGTTTTTTCAATTGTTTTAGTTCCATCATTTTTAATATCATGAATGAAAAAGAGAATATCATTAATTAAAATTTGAGACCAGGCAAGAGTACGAACATCCATGATTAAACCAAGACCGCCTCGAGTTAAATCTGTAGTATCAGGTGTGTAAGGTTGTCGTTTATAAAGGTCATCTGATGTAACATAATAAAATTCCTGGTCTGCATTAAAAATATTTTTTCCAAAAAATCCATTCCATGAGCCAACCCAGCCAGGGTCAATCGGGTCAGTTCTTTTATCTCTCCATCCTCCTTGAACTGCAGTAGGCCAAGTTGATTTTCTATCACTTCTTGCAATTTCATTTTGTTGTGGATTAATAAATCCGGGAACAGGTTCAATATTCCATGAATTTCCAGTTGTGGGGTCAGTTCTTCCTTGTGGAACTTCTACAAGATAAATTGTTTCGCCTGTATTACTTTTTACTTCGCCACCTAATAAAATGTCAATTAGAGCAATGTAAATTCTGTTTGTGTTTTTGGGCCATTCAAAATCAATATAATCCGGGCGATTTGAAGGGTCACCGCTATATCCAGAATTAAAAATTGTAGCTCTGATGTTATTACCATCAACATTAGAATTTCTTCTGTAATTAACATCACCCCGGAAATCTGATGGCTTATGTTTTAATACCTGTCCCCAATTGATATTTGAAATAAATATTAATACCAGAAAAATTATAAACTTCTTCATATAAGTCCTTGAAATTATTTAAGATATATTTTAGTACCTAAATAGATATTTCGTGGTTCGCTGTAAAAATTTGGATAATCAAACCACCCCGGGTCATAATCACGAACCTGAATTTCTTCCAGTGTAAAATCTGGTTTGCCAGTATCACCAAAAACAATTAAAGGATTCTTAGCATCGAACAAATTGAATACTTTTAAGAAAAATTGAACATTGAATGAAGAAAAACTGAAGTCCTTATGTAACTCTAAATCAACTCGGGAAATAACAGGTTTTCTCCTGCTGTTTTGAGTTAAACCTGATAAAACATTTCTGCCAGTATATGCTCCTGGAATTACTGTTGGAGTATAAGGTTGACCTGTATTGAAATTATAAATTAGGCTTATTCCCCAATCTAAATCACCCACATAAATATTTGCATTAAAAGTGTGTGTTTGATCCCAATCAAGTGGAGTTAAAATTTTTGTTGGTTCTGCACCGTTTAATTGAGAGAAAAATTCCTGGTCAGGAGAAGAATTTGTTCCTTCTGCAACCTGGAAAGTGTAATCAATTCCAAATGAATAATGGTTTGTAAATCTTTTATTAATAGCCAAAGTAATTCCTTTAACATTTGCAAAATCTCGATTAATTCTTTGAGAATAAGAAATTCCTGCAAGAAAAGTTGGAATAGGTTGGCTCGAAGAAATCCAATCACGAATATCACGATAGAAAGCAGTAACATCAAGTGCAAAATCTTCAAAGAATTGCTGTTGAAGGCCTAATTCATAAATTGTTGTCTTTTGTGGTTTAAGGTCATTATTTCCAAAAGGTCCTTGGATTCCTTGTGCAGATGTCATCTTAAATTGGTCGCCAAGATATAATTGACTGTATTCAGGAATTTGCTGGAATATACCATAAGAAAATCGAATAATTCCTTTATCAGTAATTGGATAAGCAATGCCTACTCGTGGACTTAGCTGCTTTTTAATCGAAGCTTTTTTATACCAGAATGCTTCTTTTTCTGCTAATGTAAATTTATTATCCTCTCTTTGTTCATCAAGACCAATTTTACCATCGTTATTTAAATCTTTGTAAATGTGTTCTAACTTAAATGGATTGTAAATATTTGGGTCGCTTGGGTCGGCAGGAATTCTTCCATTTGGATTAAAGAGGTCAAATCTTAATCCAACATTTATGATTAAACTTTCAAATTCAATTTTATCCTGAATATAAGCACTGAATTTGAAAGGCTTGCGTTCGAATCTATCGTGCTGTGGTGATTCAATACTTTGAATAAATGGTCTAAATGGAACTACTTGTTGCCCATTTGGCAGAACTTCGGGAATTAAATTTATATTTTCATAAAACAATTTATCGAACTGTGCTTCAAAACCTAATTTGGCAAGATTAATTTTATCTAGTTGACTTGTAAAATCCCATTTAATTATAAAACTTTTTGTATTTCGTTGAAATCTATTCAAATTTGTTCCTGCTCTTAAAAAGTGATAACCTGCCACATTTAATGAATCAGGATGTACATAACGAGGGTCATAAGGATCTTCATACAATCGTGAAGTATAATCATTAAATTTATAGGCTAAAGTAAGTTCTTGAAATGTATTCAAGTAAATTAAATGAGTTAAATTTGCAAACAGACTATATCCTTTACTAATTCCTCCCATATCACCATTTGGATTCCATCTATAGATATGATTATAAAATCTATTTTTATCAAAACTGCCAAAAGCATCAATTTTGAGTTTTAATCCATCAAAAATCTGAAAATCGAGAGTCCCTTGACCACTCCATCTACTGCTCCAGTTCATTGAAACATAGGAACTATCACCGGGATTTGGAATTAGTTGACCATCTACAAATTTATAACGTCCTTGAGGGTTATATTTATTAATTCCATAAATGTAGCCACCATTGTAATATCTTCTCATTGAAAAGAAATAACGGATTTTATCTGTAAGAAGTGGACCGCCAACTGAACCTTGAAAATTGTAGTTTGATACAGGATTAATTTTGTCGATATTCCAGAAAATATCTTTATGATTACTCAAATAATCTCCTGTCCATACTTCAAAATTACTCTGAAATTTAGAACCGCCCGTTTTTGTAATAATGTTTACAACACCACTCATTGCATTTCCATACTCTGCATTAAATGAACCGCTGATAACCTGAAGTTCTTGAACTGATTCTGTTTCTACAGACAAAGCCTGTGTTCGGGAGAAATCATCTGTAATACTAATTCCATTTAACAAATAAGATACTTCACTTGAACGACCTCCGCGAATGTGAATGCCTCCATTCTGGTCTCTGCTTACACCTGCCTGCATGCTTATTAATCGAGTCAAATCCTGTAATGGGAGTTGTCTGATTTCATCTGCTGTTACTCTCGATTCTGTGGAAGTTAAATCTTTTTTAATCATTGGTGTTTGAGCTACAATAACAATTTCTTGATTAAGAGTAACAGCAGTAGGAGTTAATTTGAAATTGAGATTTGTAGTTAAATCGGTAAATACCTGAACATTTTGAATTACAGTTTTGGCATAACCAATATATGATGCTACAACATTATATGTGCCTGAAGGAACTTTTACAATAATATAATGACCATCTAAATCAGAAGCAGCTCCTAAACTCGTTCCTTCGATAATAATATTTGCACCAACAATTGGTTCTCCTGTATTTGCATCTATTACTCTTCCGGCTATCTTGCCATTACTTTGTCCATATGATAAGCAGGAAAAGATTAAAACTATTAATCCAATTGTAAATATTCTTCTCTTCATGTTCTTTTTATGATTGTTTATAATTTTAGTTCTTTTAATTTTTCTGTAAATATCTTATAAGAAAATTTATTTTTTAATGACTCAACAAATTTATTTCTATAATCAAGCCAGTTTAATGTGATAAGCATTTCTTCAATTTCTTTTTTAGAAGCTTCAAAAGATTTTAATTGAGGTTTTTTGAAATCAGTACATTTAACAAATAAAAATTTATTGTCCATAGTTAATGGACCTATCCACTCTCCTATCTTTAACTCAAAAATTTTATTTCCAAATTCTCCCAATTCTTCTTTTGTAAAGAATCCTGCATCACCTCCTTTTTGTGCTGTCAATTTTTGAACTGAATATTTTTGAGCAAGAGTTTCAAAAGAAATTCCATTTTCAAGAGATTTTTTAATTGTATCAATCAAAGTGGAATCATTTAGCAAAATTGTGCTTAATCTTATTTCTAATTTTGTTCTAAAGTAATTAATGTTTTTTTCATAATAAGATTTAAGTGAATCATCTGTTATTTTTATATTACTTCTAAGTTTATTTTCAATTGTTGTTAATAAGTATGTATCAAAGTTATATTCAACATTTTTTTTATAAGACAATTCTTCGTGCAATTTTTCTTTTTTAGCCTGCTGAATTATATACTTTCTATTAATTAAGCCTGCAATAAAATCTTCAAGATTTTCTTTTGTGTGAATCCATTTTCTTTGTTTTAATGGAACATTGCTCATTTCATCAATAAGCTTTTTCAAATTCCATTTCTCTAATGTCGAGCTAACAACAATCTGCTTGAGTTCAGCTTTACTAAATTGAGAAGGGCTTTCAATTAAATAATTAACAGAATCTTTTTTTATTGCATTATAAAATTTTGTTAATAGTTTGTCGTTAAATTTTGTATTTAATTTTTTACGAAGTAATGCAGCAAATTCTTTAGCTAAATTTTCATAAGCTCTTTTTCTTGCAAATGCTTTTAATCTTTCTTTGGCTTTCAAAAATTCATTTTCTGTAATAAATGGATTACGTTTTATATCTTCAACTTTGATTATGCTGTATCCCATTACAGTTTTGACATGTTTTGAAATTTCACCGACATTCAGTGCGAAAGCTGTTTTTTCAAATTCAGGGTCCATTTCATCAATTGAAATGTAACCTAATGATCCTCCAGATTCTTTTAATACAGGGTCATTAAAAATTTCTTTAGCTAATTCTTCAAAACTTTTTCCATTATTTAATTCTTGATATAAAGAATCAGCTTTGGATTTTGTTGGTGCATAAAGATGGCGGACTTTAATTTTTGTATTTAATTTAATAAACAGGTCAATTAATTCGTCATCAGTTATATTAATTTTAGGAGAAATATGTTTTGTTGAAAAAGCATTTAAGAGTTCTTGAGTTTTAATTCTTTCTAATTCTTTTTTTGCGTCATCAGTCTTATCTAAATTTTCAGCTTTTGCTTCAGCGATAAGTAATTCATCATAAACAATATTTAAGAGATATTTAATACGAAGGTCATAATTATCAGTCAATCCATACTTAGCTAATTTTTCTCTGTAAAATTTTTTAAAGTCATTCGAAGTAATAATCTTTTTATTAACTATAGCAATTGTATCAACATTAAATGAGAATAATTTTATAGAGAAACTAAATACAATAAACGCAATCAATAATTTCTTATAGTTATTAAACATATTTAAAAATCTAAAATCAATTTTTTATTAAATATATTACAATCAATATTTGTAAACAAAAAAAATAATAATACAGCCCGGCCTAAAAGCCGGGCTTAATATTAATTAATAACCAGGATTTTGAACAAGATTAGGATTTGTATTCATATCCTGTTGTGGAATTGGATAATATTTATATTTATCAGAATAATTTGCTGCAGCTCTTCTGTTATGTCTTATAAATGTTTCTTTAATATAACCTGGATTCATGTCATCCCATCTTAGTAAATCAAGCCAACGAATACCTTCCATAGCAAGTTCAACGGGTCGTTCATATTCACGTAAATGTGTACGAATTTCTTGTTGACTCATATTTGATGGTAAAGGTGCAACTCCAGCACGATTACGAACTTGATTAATTGCGGCGATAGCATTAGCAGTATTTCCCAATTCGTTTTGTGCTTCTGCATATAATAGCAATACATCAGCATACCTAATAACAATAATATTTGCAGGGCTGTCATAGTGGTCTAAACCCCAAGCAGGGTCATTATAAGTATATTTTTTCCACCAAGCCTTTTTTGAAGTTACTTCTTTTGTAAAAGGTTTAGGATAAACATTTGGATTATTGTCGTCGAAAGCTATCGAACCCCAAGCTCGTTGTGAATATTCACCTGATGGAGTAATATCTTTCAAATATTGAGCTACAAGCCAATCTGCAGGCCAGCATTCATTCCAGCCAGCCGAGTAATAATTCATAGGCATAGGTTGAGATTCGTCGATACCCTTTGGTTTTTGGGCACTATATTGAATTTCAAAAATTGATTCACTGCTATTTTCATTTGTACCTGTAAATAGTGAAGGATAATCTGGGACAAGACTATAACGACCTGAATTTATTACTTCAAGAAAAGCATTTGAAGCTTCGGCCCATTTTAATTGCTGCATATATGCTTTACCTAATAAAGCAGCTGCAGCTCCACTTGTAACTCTTCCTGGTGCAGGTGGTATTGGAGATAAATTTTGCTTTGCATAAATCAAATCTTCTTCAATTTGTGCCCATACTTCCTGTGGAGTTGCTTGTTTAGGATAAAATTCATCTTTACTTTCAGGCACTTTTGTAATCAATGGAACATTACGAAAATAATTTACAAGTAAAAAGTATTGATAAGCTCTTAAAAATCTTGCTTCTGCAGTAAATTGTCTTAAATCTGCATCACTCAAATTAGCTTTTGGAAAGTACTTAAGACATTGATTTGCATAATTAATACCTAAGTAGCAATAAAACCAGAATAAGTCAGTTGTATTATTGCCAGGTATATTCGTAAATGTATGAATATCAATCCACGCCTGTCTATCATCACGGATAACCAATTCATCAGATTTGTAATTTTGAGCAGGCCAGCTTATTTCGCTCGTTCCCCATCTACCCCACCAAGGATATTGTAAAACTGAATATGCTGCGGTTAAAGTTGCCATTGCTTCATCTTTATTTTTCCAGTAGCTATCTGGTGTAAGTCTATTTGGGTCAGTTACATCAAGAAAATTCTTTTCGCAAGAAACGAAAAGAATAAATGATAGAATAATGATAATATATTTTTTCATTTTAAACTCCTCCTAACTTTTTAAAAATTAACTTCGATGCCAGTTCTTATAGTTCTAACTGTAGGATAGATACCAGTATCTACACCTCTTGCAAATAAATCTGTTCCTGTTACTGCAGGGTCATATCCAGTATATTTAGTAAATGTGTAAGCATTTTCAATACTTAAATAGATTCTAATTCCGTTTGCACCAAATCCTGCTATATATTCTAAAGGAATATTATAACCAATTTGAATGTATGTTATTCGCAAATATGATGCATCTTCAAGCCAGCGGTCAGATTCTCTATCATTACCATTAGGATCATTTAAGATAGCTCTTGGAATACTTGAGTTTGGATTTTCAGGTGTCCAAGCATTCATTGTTGCTTTACTCCAGTTAATTGGAGCTTTCATTCTTTCGAGGAACCATTTTGTTCCATTAAACATTTTTTTACCAAGAACACCAGCCATACTAATGGAAAAGTCGAAATTCTTGTAGGTGCCACTAAAGTTTAATCCAAATTCGACATCAGGAATTGCACTACCCATATTAATTTTATCGTTATTATCAAGAACCCCATCACCATTTTGGTCAACAAATTTTATATCACCAGGGGCAGCATTAGGTTGTATCTTTTTACCATTAGGACCTACGTAGTTATCAATTTCTGCCTGGTTTTTAAAAATTCCAGCTGTTTGATATAAATAAAATGCTCCTAATTCTCCGCCAACTACAGTCTTAGTTGTAAGATATTGACCCCACTCCATAGCACCAGCCCAAACCTCTTCATTCTTTGTACCTAATTTTGTCACTTTGTTTTTAATTGTTGTTAAATTTCCTGCTACTCTATAGTTAAAATCTCCAATGATGTCTTTATAAGTAAAATAGAATTCAAAGCCAGAATTTTCCATTGATGCAAGATTTGTCAAAGGACCTGTTGGGACACCGGTTGACAATGGAATAGGTGTGTTATATAAAATTCCATCTGTCTTTTTAATATAATAATCTGCTCCGACAGTAATTTTATCCTGATATAATGATAAATCAAAGCCAATATCTTGTGTGATTGTTTCTTCCCATTTAATTCCTGTTGATGGGAATGAAGTAATTGCACTACCTATTAAAACATTATTATCACCAAATGGGTAGTTCAAATTAATTCCTGTACCAAAAGTAGAACCTACCGTTACACCAGGAATATAGAGATAATCACCAATTTCTTGGTTACCAAGTTTACCCCAGTCATATCTCAATTTCAAGTCACTAACAGCAGAAGAAAAAGGTATTGATTTAAAAAATGACTCAGAACTAATTCTCCATCCAAGTGAAAAAGAAGGAAATGTTCCATAACGATTCTCAGGAGCAAAACGGGAAGAACCATCACGTCTAATTGTAAAGTTCATCAAATATTTATCGTCAAATGAATAAAATGCTCTACCAAAAATTGATTCAAGACGACTATCTGTTTGATAACCATTGACTCCAGGATTTTGTGTTCCTAAATTAAAAACAGGCAAATAATTTGCAGGGAAATTTTCGATTGAAGCACCAACAGAGCGATATTGATTTTTTTCTCGAGAATAACCTGCTAAAGCACTAAATCTATGTTTATCAATTGAAGTTTCATAGGATAAAAAGTTTTCCCACACAGTATAATTTGTTCTTCCAATGGTTTCGCTTAAATCTGCTGTTGCATTTATTGACCTAAATCCGAAATTATAAGTAGGGGCATAATAATAATTTCTGGGGTGAGAGATACTTATATTTGCTCTCGATTTGAATTTTAAACCTGGGATAGGTTCATATTCAACGTAACCAATTGCTCTAAAATATTCATTAGAGTAAATATCATCACGGAGATAATTATTTGCTAAGATATTTATTGTAGCATCTGAATAACCTGAGCCTGCTTTAGGTCCGCCATAACCACCTTCATTATTTGGATCCCATGGATTAATAGTAGGTGCCATAGCTAAGACTTGAAAGCCAGGGGCACGACCACCTGCATCACCATTTATAAATTCATTTTCTTCTCTTCCAATAAGTATTGATTCACCAAATTTAAATTTACCGTGAGTTAAATCAGAATTAACTCTTATAGACCAGACTTTACCCCATGTATCCGCTGCTGTGCCATCTTGGCTAAAATAATTTCCTGAAATACTATAATTATAATTTTTACCACCGCCACTGATTGTTAAATTATATTTCCTAACTGGAACATTTTTACCATAATAAACATCCTGCCAATCAATATCAGGATTATGTGCTAAGAATGAATCTGGGTTTGCTCTATAAGCTCTTAGAAATTCTGGTATTGTATATTTAGGATCTGACTTTAATGTATTGTCATAAGCTTTTGATAAAGTTTGAAGCCATTCTTTGGCATTAAGAAGTTCCCATTTTTTAGTTAAGCTTTGAATACCATAAGAACTAGAAAATTGAACTGAAGCAGGTTGTTCTCTTTCACCTCTTTTTGTTTCAATAATTACAACTCCATTTGCTGCTCTTGAACCATAAATTGCAGCTGCAGAAGCATCTTTTAATATATCAATGGATTTAATATCAATTGGATCAACGAATCTAATATCGCCTGGAACACCATCGATAATATATAAAGGTTCATTGTTATTTAATGTGCCAATGCCACGAATTTTTATATTCGGATTAGAATTTGGTTGACCTGAATAAGGTTCAATAACAACACCTGGGGCATGGCCTTGAAGAGCATTAAGAGTATTGCCAAGACCAGATTTTTTAATATCATCAACGCGAACGGAACTTACTGCTCCTAATACATCCCTCCTTTGTTCTGTAGAATAACCTATAACTACCAACTCTTTTCCAATTAATATAGCTGATGGTGATAAAGAAAAATTGAGTGTTATTCTCTGGCCAGCTGATACTGTTATATTTTTTGATTTTTCTTCATAACCAATAAAACTGCATATAATAGTATAATTCCCTGGAGGGATATTTCGAATTTCATAATATCCTTTAGAATCAGATGCAGTGCCAAGTGATGTACCTTTAAGAACAATATTACTACCTGGCAATGGCTCGCTTGTTACAGAGTCGATTACCGTCCCGGATATTATTCCCGTTTCTTGTGCAACAACAAAATTGGACGATAAAGAAATAAAAATTAACAGGAAAGCCAAGAAAGAAATTTTGTACTTTTTTTTCATAACCTCCTCCTTAAGTTAGTTTATAATTTAGTTACTCAATTATTAAATGAATAAGGGAATTTATAATTTTACAATCGTTTGCGGTAACCTTTGCAAAATCATTTATATTTATTTTTACAAACAGCATATCTTTAATCAGATTATTTTATTTCTGTAATGGCATAATTGAAAATGAACTATTATAAACTTCAGGATAAACCCTGTATTGCGGCATTGGTGGATTTGGAGTATCACCCACTCCATTTATATTGTAATTTAATTGTAAATGAAGATTCCCATCCCGCATTAGTTGATAAGTATACTCTGCTCTATCTAAGTTAAAATACGGAACTGCTGAAATATTAATTGGCTTATCAGCAATAACTTTTATACCCCAACCACTGTTATTTTTTATTTCAAACCATCGCACATCAGAGTAATTTCCATATTCCTGCGGTTCAATGTATGGATTCATAATAGAATCAATTTGAACACTGTAAATGCCTAACTTCGCTCCAGTTTTTCTATCTGGATAATTTTCATGTGGTCCTCTGCCATACCATGTAAGATTTTGAAAATTATCCGACATCATAAATTTAATTCCAATACATGGCAACCAGCTTACATTGAAATATCCAAGTGGAGTTATATTGTGTGAGATTTTAACACTACCATCATCTGAAAATTGATATGTAAATTCATTAACCAATAAATCACTGCTTCTTAAAAACGTTGTGTATGATTTTATTTTTATTATAGCATTCTCTTTGTCCACTTCAAATTTTTCTACTTTATTTTGAAATTCATTGAGTCCCATGTTATACCAATCTCTTTCTTCAGCTTTACCCCAATCTGACTTTTCATTAGAAATTGGTGCTCGCCATATATTTGTATTAAGTGAGTTTATTATGAAATTATTTTTATCAAACAAATTCATTGAACCTGTTGATTTATCAATCTCATATCTCACATCATTAATTTTAATAGAACAAATATTATTACTCTCTTCAATTACTACTTTTGAACTAAATTTTTTCTCTAAAGATGTTTTTGTAAAATTTATATTCTCATTTAAAACAAATTGCTGAAAGTTAATTTCAAAACCTTTTTCTTTGAATGGTTCATCATTTCTAAGTTTGCAGGATAGTTCAACTACATAATCTCCATTTTCGAAATTTCCTTTTATTGGCAAAGCAAAACTTTTTTCTGATTGTGGTTCTACATTTAAATTAATTTTATCACTCTTTTCAATCTTTCCATCTTTATATAAAAACCATTCTATATCAAACTCATTGAGATTTGTATGAGAATATTTATTGACAACCTTGAATATTCCGCTCTTTGGATTATCTGAATAAAAACGAACTGGCGACATGCTGTGTTTTGCCTGCCATAATTCAGGTTGTGGTTTTCTATCGGCTGTTATCATTCCATTAATGCAGAATGGACTTATTCCAAATGTTAAATATTCATTCCCTTCAGTAATTTCATCGAACTTAAGCCAGAGAATTGGTTGAGCATTTTCAAGTTTATCATAAATTTTCACATCATCAAAAATAAAATTAGAAAGCCAGCCCAAATGCTGGTCATTGTCCCTGTATGCATCTCTTCCAATATTTACTGGATAGTGTGAAGAATTAATATTTCTGTCATACTTTTTTGAGCCCAAAATTATTCCATCAATTGTTAATGACATTTCTTTTACATTATAAACTGCTTTTACCTTATGCCATGTAGAATACCAATCTTCAGGCAATTTAATTTTAAGTGCATTCTTGTATGAATTAATATAGAAAATGAGTGTATCTTCAGTTATTTGTGTTACTCCAAATTGATATGCTTTTGTTACGAGAGGATTTTCTAAATAAAATTTTTGTGGAAAAACTGTAAACTCAATTATCAAATTATTACCTCTCAAATCAAGTCGTGGGTCATCATATACTTCAATCCAATCATCCAGACCACTTAACTTAATTGCTTTTCCATCAACTCCTTGAACAATTTCTGGTCTTCCCATTACACTACATTGAATATTGTTTGGCGAAAAATCTTTTACAAATCTTGCTTTAACTTTCAATCCTTGGTCAACCCAATCCCATACAAATCCGCCTTGAAGTTTTGGAACTTGATAAATTATTTCCCAGAATTCGTCAAAATTGCCCAAACTATTTCCCATTGCATGAGCATATTCTCCCATTACAACAGGCTTTGATGTTGATAATCCAATTTGTCTTAATCTTGAAGGTGTAGGATATCTTGGACCAATTATATCAACATAAGGAGCTTCGCCGTCAGGCCAATTTGATTGATGCATTAAAAATCGTGTTGGGTCAAATTTTTTAATATACTCTGCCATTGCATAATGCGGTTTATCAAGTCCACATTCATTTCCAGTACTCCACATTATCACACTTGGATGATTTTTATCTCTTTGAACCATTCTAATAAATCTGTCCATAAAAGAATTAAAATAATCTTCTCTTGCAGGAAATGTATTTTCAGTGTAATGACATTCTGCATTTACTTCATCTTGAATTAAAATTCCATATTCATCACATAGGTCATACCACAAAGGGTCATTAGGATAATGACTTGTTCTTACTGCATTGAAATTGAACTGCTTGAGTAATTTTATATCTTCGAGCATCAATTCTTTTGTTAAAGTTTTTCCGCCAGATGGATTGATTTCGTGACGGTTTGTCCCTCGAATATAAATTGGCATTCCATTCATCATTGCAATTCCATCTTTAACTTCTAATTCTCTAAATCCTACTCGTTGACATAAAATTTCAATTACTTTTTCATTCTGATCAATTAATTCAATAATAAGTTTATAAAGATATGGATGTTCATCCGACCATTTTTTAGGTGATGCAACTTTTTGAGTTAAAGTTGTTTGCAATTTATCTTTTACTTCAATGTAATCAGAATTATTTGAAAGAACTTTTTTATTAGATGAATCGTAAAGTGTATATCTAATTTTTACTTTCGATGATTTTTCTTTATAATTTTTTAATGTAACATCAATAATCAAATTTGCATCTACATATTTTTCATCAAGGTCTGTTTTGATAAATAAATCACGAATAGTCAATTCTGGTTTAGAATAGAGATAAACATTTCTATAAATTCCAGAAAATCTGAACATGTCCTGGTCTTCAAGATACGAACCATCACACCAGCGTAGAACCATAACAGCAAGTAAATTATTTCCCTTTTCTAATTTATCTGTAATATCAAATTCAGCAGGTGTCATTCCATCTTCGTGATATCCAACATATTTTCCATTTAGCCATATAAATGCTGCTGATTGAACTCCGTCAAAGTGAAGAAAGATTTTCCTATTTGTCCAATCAGAAGGAACTTTAAAAGTTTTTCTATAGAAACCAGTCGGATTAATATCATCAGGCACATAAGGTGGATTGTAAGGATAAAATTCCATTGGAATATTTCTATACATTAAATGGTCATATCCCTGCATCTGCCAGTTTGAAGGAACAGGAATTTCTTTCCAAGTTTTGTCATTAAATTCTTTTTTATAAAAATCTTTTGGTGCTAATGATGGATTAATTTTATAATCAAATTTCCAGTTGCCGTTTAGCGATAAAAAGTAAGAAGAAAGATTGTAGTCTCTCTGTAAAGCTTTATCAATATTTTGATAAGGAATTAATATTGCAGCTGGTTCTTCTTTATTTTCTCCGAACACATTTGGATTTTCGATATACTTATTGATATCGAAATCTAATTGTGGATAAATGTAATTCGTTAATAAAATGATAATCAAAACAACTTTAAAAATATCTTTTCTCATAGCTTCCTTATTATTTTTGTTTATAATGAATAATTGACAAATCTGAAAGAACTTTTGCACTTTGTTCTGGAGTAATATCTCTTTGCGGTTCTGCAAGCATTTCATATCCAACCATAAATTTTTTTATTGTTGCCGACCTTAAAAGCGGCGGATAAAAATGCATGTGCAAATGCCATTCTTTATGTTCTTTGCCATCAGTTGGTGCTTGATGAATTCCAGCAGAATATGGAAAGCTCGTTCGAAATAAATTATCATACTTTGTTGTAATAACTTTTAATGCATTAGCAAAATCTTTTTTTTCATCATGCTTGAGTTGAGTAATGTTAGCAACTTTTCTTTTAGAAATAATTAATGTTTCATAAGGCCATATTGCCCAGAAAGGAACAAGCACAACAAAAGAATTATTTTCATAAACAACCCTTTCTTTCAATTTTAATTCTAATTTGAGGTAATCTGAAAGTAAACTTCGTTTGTATTTTTTGTAATATATTTTAAAATTCTTCAATTCCTTTGAAGGTTCAATTGGAATACTTTCCTGAGCCCATATTTGACAATGAGGATGAGGATTGCTGTTGCCCATCATAGTTCCTTTATTTTCAAAAATCTGAACATAATTAATAAAAGGTTTAGAGCCGAGTATTTTAAATTCTTCAATCCATGTATCAATAACTTTTTCAATATCTGGTTCTGACATTTCAGCTAATGTTAAATCATGTCTTGGTGAAAAATTTACAACTCTGCAAATACCTCTTTCACTTTTAGCAATCAATAAATTGTTATCAAATTTATTTTCAGGAATATTTTCAAGTAAAGCAGAAAAATCATTAGTAAATACAAAAGTGCTTTCATAGTTTGGATTTGTTTCACCATTAGCCCGTTTGTTGCCTGGACACAAATAACAATTTGGGTCATATTGTGGACGGATTTCGTCATCAACTTTAGAAATTTCACCCTGCCAGGGTCTTTGAGTTCTATGTGGTGAAACAAGAATCCATTCACCTGTCAAAATATTTTTTCTTCTATGAGGAAAATTATTTAGTTCAAATTGTTGCATCTTCATAGACTTTAATAAAGCTTGTTCCTTTGTTGATTGATGTTATATAATATTTAAGTTCTATACCAAATTTTCTTTTATATTTTTCAGCAAAAAGATTGCAAATATCATTTACATCATTTCTCTCAATTAAATTAATTGTGCAACCGCCAAATCCGCCGCCCATCATTCTTGCACCAAAAATTCTATCATCATTTTTTGTAAGTTCTACAAGAAAATCTAATTCTTCGCAGCTTACTTCATAATCTTTGCTCAATCCTTCATGAGTTTGATACATTAAATTTCCCACAGTTGGTAAATCTTTTTTCTTTAATGCATTGCAGGCTTTTAATAATCGGTTATTTTCTTCAACAACATATTTACATCGATTAAATATTTTTTCCGGCATTTTATTTTTATAATCATAAATCATCTCTAAAGAAACATCACGCAAACTTTGAACATCTGGGAAATCTTTTTGAATTATCTGAACACCTTCCTTGCATTCTTTTCTCCTTTGGTTATATTCAGAAGAAGCAAGTGAATGAGAAACTCCTGTATTAAACAGAACTATTGAAATATTTTTGAATTCAAATGGGATATATTCATACTCGAGAGAACGGCAATCAATTTTCAGGACTTTATTTTCTTCACCAAAGATATTAATGTATTGGTCCATTATTCCGCATTTTACACCGACGAATTCATTTTCAGATTTTTGAGAAAGTTTTACCAAATCTAGTTTATCAATCTTCAAATCAAAAATATAATTGAGTGCATAAGCCAAACCAGCTTCTATTGCTGCAGATGAAGAAAGACCAGCCCCAATTGGAATATCGCCGCCAAAAACACAATTAAACCCATTAATTTTGTATCCGTTTTTATTTAACTGGTCAACAATTCCCATTAAATAATTAGGCCAGTTTTTTTCAGATTTTTCAATTTTATCTATAGAAAATTCATGGCTTTCATTAATATCATAAGCATAAAGTTTGCATTTATTGTCATTCCGAGGAGAAATAGCAAAATAGATTGCTTTATCTATAGCACCAGGCAAAACAAATCCCATATTATAATCTGTATGTTCACCAATAATATTTACTCTACCAGGTGAACGAAGGATTAAAGGATTTTCACTAAAAAGTTCTCTAAATTTTTTTTCTATAGATTGCACATTCGCCATAATTTCACCTTATGAAATAGTAACTTTTCTGTTTTTTATGTATAATATTCCACCAAATAAAATCATTATAGCTCCCCACCAGATATTTGGATGAGTTTCACTCAATACTGTGAAACGAGCCGAAGGATTTAATAAATAATAAATCCCTGTTAAAAAAATTATTCCCCCCATTATCAAGAGGATTAATCCTACAAAATACCAGATTGGTTTCATGCCTTTGACTGTCATTTCTATTCTCCTTTATTACCAGAAAATTATGTTGAGTATTACTAAGACAATTAAAGAGATAATTGCAACAAATTCAGGTTTCTTAACAAATGGTAAGTGTTCATCATACTTTTCTTCAGTTAATCCTTTTACCAATCCAACTAATTCTTCTTTTGGTTTTTTCTTTGTAAATAAACTTATTACTACTGTGACAACAGCACATATTAACCATGCCCACCATGCTCTCCAGAAGTTTGCTGCCATATCACTCTGAACACTCGACATTGTTATTATACTTTCATTGAACCAATGAAATTTTACTCCCATATACATTAAAAATGATGAAAGCATTCCAGTTATCAATCCCCAGAATGCACCATTTGGTGTTATCCACCATATGAACATTCCCAACAACATGGTTGCAAATAGTGGAGCATTAACCCATGAAAATATTGCTTGCATATAGTCCATTATGCTTGGAAAACTTTTTGCCCAATATGCTGTCCCTAAAGAAACAATAACACCAACTACGGTAGAAACTCTTCCCATCCATAATAAATGTTTATCACTTGCATTTTTATTTAGCACCGATTTATAAATATCATAAGTCCATACTGTATTAAATGCACTAATGTTGCCTGCTTGACCTGCCATAAATCCTGCAAGCAATGCAGTAACACCCAATCCAACCAATCCGCTTGGATAATATCTTTTAATTAACATTGGAAGTGCTGAATCGTAATTCACCTGTCCGCCATCTTCTAATAATTTAAATCCGCTATTTGGGTCATTAGACAAAGCAATTGCTATTAATCCTGCAAGTATTACTATAAATGGCAATGCCATTTTGAAAAATGATGCAAGTATTGGAGTCATTCGTGCAGCTCGCAAGTCTTTTGCTGAAAATGCTCTTTGAACCACAAGAAAATCTGTTGTCCAATATCCAAACGATAACACAAATCCCAATCCTAAAACAATTCCTGACCAATGAATTAACATTCCATTTTGTGTTGGGTCTGCTGAAGTTGACCATAATGTATTCATTGATTCCGGCAGTCTATTCAAAATTTGGTCTATACTTCCTATTTCTATAATTCCCATTATCGATACAAGAAATAGTCCGAACCAGATTAAGAAGAATTGAATTATTTCTGTAAATATTGCAGACATCAATCCGCTTAATGTAACATACACAGCTACTGTAACTGCACTTGCCCACATGCTAATATCCCAGTTCCATCCTAAAAATGTATGGAGCACTAATGCCATTGCATAAAGATTAATTCCAGAGACAAGCAATGTCATTATTGCAAATGAAATTCCATTTAATACTCTTGTTTTTTCATCGAATCTTAGTTTAAGGTAACCTGGAATTGATTTAATTTTACTGCTGTAATAAAATGGCATCATATAGATGCCAAGAAAAAGCATAGCGGGAATTGCACCTATCCAATAAAAATGAGCTACATACATTCCATATTTGAATGTATTGCCTGTCATTCCAAGTAATTCAAGTGCACCTAAGTTTGCAGACAAAAAAGCAAGACCTGCAACCCAAGAAGAATTTTTTCTTCCTGCAAGAAAGAAATCTTCTTCACTTGTAGTAAATTTTCGTAGATAAACTCCAATGCCTATAACAAAGGCAAAGTAAATTAGGATTATTATCCAGTCGATTGGTGTTAGTCCGATTGATGGCATAAATAATTCCTTTTTTGTGATTAGATACTAATAAAAAATTTATAAAAACATACAAAGGAAATAAAAGAATTAACTTAAAATTTGCAATCGATTGCAAATTTCAACAAAAAATTATTTTTAAGTTGAACCGCGAATAATTAAATCAGCATTTAGAACAATTTCTTTTTCTTCTATTACATTTTTTTTCTCAATTAAATTAATCAATATTTCTGCTGCTTTTTTACCCATTTCGAATGATGGTTGATTTACAGTAGTAAGAGGTGGATCAACCAGACTTGTAATTTTATTATTAGAAAAACCAACAATAGCAACATCAGCAGGAATTCTTAATCCTGCTTCTTTGATTTTTTGAAATGCACCAATAGCTACTGGGTCATTTACAGCAAAAATAGCATCCGGGATAATATTTTTTTCTAAAAGAGCTGACATCGAATCATAACCATCTTGTTCGTGCAGACCACCATATTTAATTAATTCATTATCAACAATTAAACCGTGTTGATTTAGAGCTTCGATATATCCATTCATTCTTTTTTTACATATATCCAAACCAATTGGACCAGCAAAATGTGCGATTTTCTTGTAGCCTTTTTGAATTAAATATGATACTGCATTAAACGCACTTTGTTTATCATCAATTACAATTTTATAAGTATCTACATCTTCACATGTTCTATCAAAAAATACAAGTGGTATTCCTTTTTCGATTAAGTCTTTGAAATGATTTCCTTGCTTAGTATTCTGAGATATTGAAACAATCACTCCAGCCACACGATGATGCATTAATAAATTTGTATTGACAACTTCCCTTTCAAAACTCTCATTTGATTGACAAAGAATAATTGTATATCCCGAATTATAAGCCACCTGTTCAATACCACTTATAGCTGATGAAAAAAAGTCATGCTTAATTTCTGGGACAATCACACCGATAGTTGTTGTTCTATTACTTTTTAGACTTTGAGCTATTGGGTTAGGTCTATAGTTTAATTCTTTAGCTACTTTTTTAACTTTCTTTTTTGTTTCGCTGCTAATATCGGGATGGTCATTCAAAGCGCGGGATACCGTAGATGCAGAAATTCCTAATTTCTTTGCAATATCATTTATTGTGCTGTGTCTCATTATTAATTAATCTTTTTGCAAACGATTGCAATATAATTTTTATAACTTCTTTTGTCAAGAATTATTTTTTCTTTTTTTAAAAATTTTCAAAATATTTTTTTAATCCATTCTGATTAAACTTTTTTTTATTTGTTACGATAATTAAGTAACAAATTTGGGGTATGCTATGTTTTTATTTTATTTAATCGGCTACTTATTGTTATTTTTCATAATTATGGGATTCATGATTAAATATGCCCCACTAGGGTATGAAGATGAGAATGGATTCCATTATGTTTATGAAAAATCTAATAAAAGAAAATTATCTAAAAGTAAAGTTGCTTAATACTTATTCTCGGCTTCTTATTTTTTTCTTGGATTATTATGTGAAAAATAATTTTCAAAATTATTTCCCCAATTAATCTGAATTTTCATTTACTTAATTAAACTTTTTATCTTGCTCTCAATTAGATTTTTCTTTTCTGATTCAAGTTTATTTTTAAGTTCCTGTTTCTTTTCCTCCAGAATTACTTTTTGATTTTCTATCAATGTTCTGTATTCAATAATTTTTGCTTCTACTGGCTTAACTTTTTCAAGATAAATATTATTAAGTTCCTGAACTTTTGCGTTTACATAGTCATCAAATTTTGCTTTTAGCTGATTTTGTAACCTAACAATTTCATTTCCTACAGATTTTTTTAATTCGGTAGCAATGTTATTAGTAAATCAAATATAAAACTGAGATTAGTAAAAAATTATTTTTTGAAGCGAGGTTTAATTTAATATAGATTGGATTTAGTACCGAAGGCCGGACTCGAACCGGCACGGAGTTTTGAGCTCCACTGGATTTTGAGTCCAGCGCGTCTACCAATTCCGCCACTTCGGCACTTTGAAATTGCTGCGCAAAATTAATTTTATATATAATTATTCGCAAGACTTTATAATCATTTCCACCAATTTTTATTTGCTTTTATCTGGATATGGAGGTGGTGGTGCTAATTTTGGCGAATTATTTTTCAACTCTTCTAATATAACTTCAATTGCTTTGTTCAATTGCTGGTCAACGCCTTCATATTCAAGTGCAGGGTCATTGTCAACTTCAATATCAGGCTCAACTCCATGTCCTTCCATAATCCATTCTTTACCTTCAATATCATAACGAGAAAATTCTGGTTTATTTAGATAACCTCCATCAACTAAAGGCAAAGTTCCTCGTATTCCAACAACTCCTCCCCAAGAACGTTTGCCAATTAATTTACCAAGTTTAGCCTGCCTAAATCGATATGGGAAAATATCTCCATCCGATGCTGAATATTCATCTAACAATAATACTTTTGGACCATAATGAGTCCCTGTAGGATCAACATTCGGTTTAGAATTTCTTGCTATGGTTATCATCTGTAACTTTCTATTGAGTCTTTCTAAAATCATTGGTGAAACATTTCCGCCACCATTTCCTCTATCATCAATTATTAATGCTTCCTTTTTTAATTGTGGATAATAAAGTTTTGCAAATTGATTTAATCCGGCTATACCCATATCTGGAATATGAATATAACCAACTCTTCCATTTGTGGCTTTATTAACTTTTTCAATATTATTTTCTACCCAGTTGTAATAATATAAAGGTTGTTCATTATCAACAGGAATAACTATTGTCTCGTGACTTCCTTCTAGTTTGGGTATTGAGTTTACAGTTAATGTAACCTGTTTATTTGCTGTATTTATTAATGATTCATAAATATTATTCATTTGATTAGTCAGTTTCCCATTAACTGCAATTATATAATCTCCTTCTTTAACATTAACGCCGATTTCAGTCAATGGTGAACGAAGGTTTTTATCCCAATTTTGTCCTTTCAATATTTTTTTAATCTGATAAAATTTTGTCGCTTCATCTCTAATTAGTTCTGCACCAAGCAAACCTAATTTAATTTTTTCAGGTTTAGGATAATCTCCGCCTCCTACATAAGTATGACCTATATTCAATTCTCCAATCATTTCTCCAATGATGTAAGTTAAATCTGCTCGATGATTAACATAATCAACAAGGGGTTCATAATTTTTCTTTACTTTTTCCCAGTCAACTCCGTGCATATTTGGGTCAAAAAAGAAATCGCGCATCTGCCTCCAGCATTCATTAAATATTTGATGCCATTCAGCATTTTTATCGAGATTCATTTTTAAATCGTCAAGTGATAATTTTTCTTTCAATTCAAGTTTGTTATTAGGAAGATCAATTATGTAAAATGAATTTTGACTGCTTACAATCATCTTTTTTCTGTCAGCAGAAATTTCAAAACCATCTGCTTCGCCAAGTTCTGTTTCGAATTTTTTTTCAAAGTCATACATAACAAGTTTTGCTCTATTATCTGCAGAACCTCTTTTCATATAATAAATTTTATTATTTGCAGAAGTCAATCCAAAATATGTTGAACCATCAGGTGTTACTTCTGCTATTCTATCTTTTATTCCATCAAAATCAATTTTAATTTCTGTTGGTTTGTTCTCTTTCTTTTCTTTATCACTTTCTTTTTTAATCTGAGTTTCTGATTTAACTGATACTTCATCACTCTGAGGTTCAAATGGTGATTTTGTATCTTTAGTTAAAGTTATTAAATAAATTTTTGCCATATCTGTGTAGATATGGTTGAATTCTGTGCTGCCATATTTTGGATTGAATGTTCTTTCAGAAATGAAATACAGAAATTTTCCGTCATCACTAAATTCTGGTCCGTATGAATCATACCAACTGTCGGTTACTTCGTAAGATTTTTTATCATCTACAGAATAAACATAAATTTTTGAAAAAGCTCTGTCATCAGGTTTTGCATAAGCAATCCATCTGCTATCAGGAGACCATGCAAAACTTGTAATTTCCCATACATCTGATTTGTCAACAAGTGTTACTTTCTTAGTTTCAATATCAACAAAGAATAATCTTTGCAATCTATCATTCCATAAAATTTTTTTACTATCAGGTGACCATTTAATTTCATACTTATAATTATTGCTGTTGAATGTAAGTTGAACTGTTTCACCTTTTCCATCTTGTGGTGTAATATAAATTTCATCTTCACCTGTTTTATCAGATATGAATGCAATCCATTTGCCGTCGGGTGACCATTTAGAATTTCTTTCATGAACTCCAGAAGTATTCGTTAAATTTCTTGTAGCACCATTTTTTGCCGGAACAGTAAATATTTCTCCTCTTGCACCAAATAAGGCTCGTTTACCATCAGGTGAAATTTCATAATTTGTTACATTTTTACTTACATCAATTAATCCACCTCTTCCAGAATCAAAATCTTCATTTAAATAAATTGTAACTTTTTCTGCTTTCTGAGTTTTCAAATCGAATTTATAAATGTAACCCCCATTTTCAAATACAATTGCATTATCACCAAGTGAAGGAAATTTGATATCATACTGAGTAAAGTTTGTTAATTTTTTTGTTTCTTTTGTTTTGACATTATATGAATACAAATTAAATCTGCTGTCTCTATCAGAAATAAAATAAATTAAGTCACCCTTCCACATTGGAATAATATCTTGAGCAGGATTATTTGTAATATTAATTGTTTTCTTTGTTTGAAAATTATAAATCCAAATATCATCTGCCTGTCCTCCGCGATATCTTTTCCATGTTCTAAATTCTCTAAATACTCGATTATATGCTAATTCAGATTTGTCAGAAGAAAATGAACAAAAGCCGCCTCTTGGTAACGGTAATTGTTTTGACATTCCGCCATTTATTGAAACTTCGTAAAGCTGGCCTTTAAAATCATTAAACTCTTTCCATCTCGAACGATAAATAACTGTTTCATTGTCTTTCCAGCACATCACAATATTATTTGGTCCCATTCTATCAGAAACATCATCTCTGTTTAATGTAGCTGTTATAGTTAATCTTTTAGGAATCCCGCCATCAGAAGGCATCAAATAAACTTCGGTATTGCCATCGTATTGACCTGTAAAAGCTAAATATTTACCATCAGGTGAAAATCTTGGAAACATTTCATAACCTATATCATTTGTTAACTTACGTGCAACACCTCCTTTTGAATCAACAGAATATAAATCACCTGCATAAGCAAAAACAATTTTGTCTCCATGAATTGTTGGAAAACGAAGCAAACGAGCTTCATTTTGTTCAGCTGCTAAGTTGATAAATAATGAAAATAGAATAATTCCTAATTTCAAAAACATTGATTTTTTATTCATGATAAAAACCTCATTTTATTTGTCTGATAATTTAATATTCTTCCAAATCAATATTTCCATCCCATAAATATTTCTTTGTTTCATTAATAATAATTTTATTTAGAAAAATTAGTGATACCAAATTTGGCAATGCCATTAAAGCATTTGTGATATCAGCAAAAGACCAGACTATATTCAAAGTCATAACACTTCCAATAAATACAAATATTACCCATAACCATCGATAAGTTTTGATAAATTTTTGACCAAAGAGATATTCAATTGCTTTTTCTCCATAATAAGACCATCCAAGAATTGTAGAAAAAACAAAAGTTAATAAACCTACGGTTAATAAAATTGGCCCAATAAAAGGAATATCAGAAAAAGCTTGTTTTGTGAGAATTGCTCCATCATAACCTTTAATCCATTCATAAGAATTAACAATCACAAGACCTGTAAATGCACAGACTACAACTGTATCCCAGAAAGTACCGGTTGAAGATACGAGTGCCTGTCTTACAGGATTTTTTGTTTGTGCAGCTGCAGCAACAATTGGAGCACTTCCAAGCCCTGATTCATTTGAGAATAATCCTCTTGCAATTCCAAATCTTATTGCTTCTTTAAAGCTGGCACCTATAAATCCTCCAATTACGGCATGACCTGTGAATGCACTTTTGATTATTATGTAAATTGATTGTGGAATTGTTTGATAATTTATTATTAATAAAATCATACATCCAATAATGTAAAAGATAGCCATAAATGGGACTAATCTTTCACAAACTTTTGCAATTGACTTAATACCACCAATGATAACAATTGCTGTTAAAAAAGCTAAAATTATTCCTGTTATAAATGAAGGGATATTAAATGTATCATGAAGTAAATGTGAAATAGAATTAGCTTGCACCATATTTCCTATTCCAAAAGCTGTAACTGAAGTAAAAGCAGCAAATAAAACAGCAAGAAATTTATTGTTCATTCCTTTTTCAAGAACATACATTGGACCACCAGCCATCAATCCATTTTCTGTTGTAGTTCTGTATTTAACAGATAAAAGAGCTTCAGAATATTTTGTTGCAATTCCAAAAACTCCAGTAAGCCACATCCATAATACAGCACCCGGTCCGCCTGAAGCAATAGCAGTTGATACTCCAACAATATTACCCGTTCCAATAGTTGCTGCAAGGGCCGTAGTAACAGCACCAAATTGACTTATATCTCCTTTGCCCTCTTTGTTTTTTGAAAAAGATATTTTAATTGCTGTGACTAAATATTTTTGAATAAACTTTAATTTAATTGTCAAAAATATGTGTGTGCCAAAAAGTAAAATTAATAATGGAACACCCCAGACTAAATTATTTACTTGAGTTAAAAAATTTTCAAGTGTTTGCATTACAGTCCTGTGTTATTATTCAATTATTTTTGAAATATAAGTGGGAAACATATTTATCCAAACCTGCCAATCATGACCACATGACGAATAAATATCAAATTGATGATTAATATTTTTTA